>Ga0209395_1000774_pt1 | contig 46318 bp, 42 predicted proteins | sample GOMGulsemesocosm_3_FD_184635 | JGI IMG/M metagenome (GOLD analysis project Ga0209395, IMG submission 184635) | Methane-oxidizing microbial communities from mesocosms in the Gulf of Mexico - GOM9D Gulf of Mexico (SPAdes) (version 2) | ecosystem: Environmental > Aquatic > Marine > Cold seeps... | reverse complement strand
CGACAATGGCGAAAACATGAAGCTTGCACCGACCAAGGCCACTGAAGATGAGGTTGGAAAAGAAGCCGAGGTTGAATCACGTGACGAACCTGTTGTTAGTGCTAATTTGCCAGTAAACCGAACTGGTCCAAAGAGCACAGAACAGATACAAAAAATTGGCGCTCACCAGAGTGATACCACGACGCAGTCTCAAGATGTTGAGATTGAGGCCATCGCGCAACTGAAGAGTGAGCTCAAAGCGATTATTTTGGCGATGCCACCACAAGAGCAACAGCAATTTAAGCAGCAATTAGCAAATACCAATAGTACTGATAACAAAGGAATGACGCCAGAGCAGCTGTTAGAGCAGATTAATATCTCTCAACAGAAAGTTGTTGGAGATGTCGACCCTTCGGTCAATTTACCTAGGCACAATGAGGGTAATCAAACTCTGCCCAACAAACAAACCGTTGAACGTACGCCTGTTATTAGTGTCAAAGACCAAAATATATTAGGCACAAAAGATGAACCCGATATCGCGAAAATTGATGGTTCTGCTGATGTTAAGGTTAAATTGACTGAACAAAGCAGTGCCGTTCAAGTGGTTGCGAGTTCGTTTGAATCGATGATCAAACAGTTGGAAGGGCAGCAACGAACCGCCGTTAATAGTGGGGGGGAGCAAAGCCACGTTGCAGCGGCTAATGTGAGGGCAGATCAGCAACACGATGTGGCTAGCCAAGCGAACGCGGCACCGGTTAAGACCGTGCAAGAGCAACTACAACAAAAGTTACCATTGCATCAGCAGTTTGCTGCAGCAAACCTTAAAGAACGGGTTGGTTTAATGGTCAATGGTGGGATATCGCAAGCGGTGATAACACTCGATCCAGAAGAGCTTGGCGCGATGTCGATTCGAATTGTGATGCAACACGATCAGCTTAATGTTCAATTCCAGGTTCAAAACCCTGCTGCTAAAGAGCTGCTAGAACAAGCGATGGGTAAACTTAAAGATATGCTAGGCGAACAGGGGATTGCTCTGGGTCAAAGTGATGTAGAGCAGCAATCACAACAAGAGCAATCACAGCAGCAATCAGCCAATCCATCTGGCGAAGTCACTGATGAGTTTGTAAGCGATAATGATCCGGTGACCCTGGTATTGCATAAACAATCATCCGATGGCATCGATTATTATGCTTAAGCGGGATTGTTCGTAGGATAGTCATCTAAATTATGGTAGCTTTAAGCAATAATTATAGCCGATTGATAATAAAGGAAACGATAACATGGCCGACGAAGAAATAGCGAACGAAGAAGGCGGCGGCAGTAAGAAAATGCTGATTATCATTATTGCGGTGGTGGTTCTACTTGCGGGTGGTGGTGCTGCGTTTTTTCTGTTGTCCGGTGGCGATGAGCCTCCAGCTGAAACCATTGGGGAAGATGTAGAAGAATCTGTAGCTGACGCTGAGCAAGAGAGCGGCGATCCAGCGGAGGTTGGTGATGCCTTTTATGTCGGGATGCCTCGTCCATTCGTGTTTAATGTCCCGGGTTACGGACGCGATCGCTTAGTTCAAATAAAAGTACAATTATTGGTGCGCGGTGGTGAGGATGATACGGCGACACGTAAACATATTCCACTGATCGAAGACACCTTATTACAAGTGTTTAGTGCATCGAATGCCGAAAAACTTGCGACCTTTGCCGGCAAGCAAGAATTACGTGCCGACGCATTAGAGGCAGTACAAAAAGCGATGGAACCGATTGTCGGCAAGCCATTGATTGAAAAAGTGCTATTTATTGGTTTTGTGATGCAATAGTTTAGTTTGATCAAACTAAACGGGTTAAATAACAGGAATTAGGTGTGAATGATTTATTAAGCCAAGACGAAATTGATGCGCTATTACACGGCGTTGACGATGTTGAAGAAGACAGTCAGGAGTCGGGGGACGATAGTGCCGCGGAATATGATTTTTCTTCACAAGATCGCATTGTTCGTGGCCGTATGCCAACCTTGGAAATGGTTAATGAGCGCTTCGCTCGTCACCTACGAATAAGCTTATTCAATTTAATGCGCCGTACTACCGAGGTCTCTATCAACGGTGTACAGATGCTTAAGTTTGGTGAATATATTCATACGCTATTTGTACCTACCTCCTTAAATATGGTGCGTTTTCGTCCATTAAAGGGGACCGGGCTCATTACGTTAGAGGCGCGGCTCGTTTTTATTTTGGTCGATAATTTCTTTGGTGGCGATGGTCGCTACCCTGCAAAAATTGAAGGACGCGAATTCACCCCAACGGAACGCCGTATTATTCAACTGCTATTGAAAATAGTGTTTGAAGATTATATGGAAGCTTGGGCGCCGGTAATGGACGTTGAATTTGAATATCTAGACTCTGAAGTTAATCCCTCGATGGCCAATATCGTTAGCCCGACTGAAGTGATTGTGGTGTGTTCATTTCATATCGAATTAGACGGCGGTGGTGGCGATTTTCACATTGCCTTGCCTTATTCGATGTTGGAGCCGATTAGAGAATTGCTTGATGCTGGTGTCCAAAGTGATAAGGAAGATACCGATCAACGTTGGAGTGCAGCTTTAAAAGATGAGATCATGGATGTTGAGGTTGAGCTTGAAACGACCTTAGGCGAAATTGACCTCACACTGCGTCAGATAATGGAAATGAAAACAGGCGATATTATCCCCTTTGAAATGCCTGATGAGCTGGTGGTTAAAGTCGAAGGCTTGCCATCGTATCGAGGTAAATTGGGGCAGGTAAACGATAATTATGGCCTTAAAGTCTCGTCAATTATCGATCGTCCCGAATCGCAAAAATCAGAGTTTCAATTACTTCAGCGTAAGATGTCTGAAAAGGAATAAAGAGAGAATTTAATATGAGTGATATGGATGATTGGGCTGACGCCCTCGCAGAGCAAGCAGATCAGGAAGAGCAAGATGCAAAAGCCGCTGAGCTTGAAGAATTAGAAGATGAAAGCACGCCTCAATTAATGCCAACGGATGCCAAGCTTGAGGCAATATTGGATATCCCGGTGACTATTTCGATGGAAGTTGGTCGTTCTAACATCAGTATTCGTAACCTGCTGCAGCTCAATCAGGGCTCGGTCATCGAACTTGATCGGGTGGCCGGTGAGTCTTTGGATGTGTTGGTTAATGGTACGCTAATCGCCCACGGTGAAGTAGTGGTTGTAAACGATAAATTTGGTATTCGATTAACAGATGTTATTAGTCAAACAGAACGCATTAAAAAGCTGCGCTAAGGGAATAGGTGCTATCGCACTTAGTTTGACCTTAGCCATTGGCTCCGTGATAGCCAAGCCAATAACGCCGATGAGCGGACCTAGCGTGATGAACATGTTAGTGTCGCTGGTGTTAGTTTTAGGATTGATTTTATTGTTGGCGTTTATCGCTAAGAAAATGAGAATTGGGCCCGCTAATCAACAAGGTATTAAGCTGGTTGCTAATTTGACTATCGGCCAAAAAGAGCGTGTGGTGGTGGTGGAAGTCGAGAATGAGCAATATTTACTCGGCGTAACATCGACTCAAATCAATCTACTGCAAAAATTACCGAATAACGTGAGTAAGAGTACACAATCTGCACCGTTAGGTGAATTACCGTCTGACATGATGTCATTATTAAAAAAAGGAAAGTCATGATCCGCTATTTTATATTTCTGGCGTTGTGTTTGTTGTCGCCAAATCTAATGGCCGATACGGGATTGCCGGCGGTAACCGTCATAGGAAATGATGACGGTACTCAGAGCTATAGTATAACGCTACAAGTGTTAGCCTTAATGACGGCGCTTAGCTTTATCCCCGCTATCGTCATCATGATGACTTCATTTACTCGTATCGTGGTGGTGCTATCAATTTTACGCCAAGCAATGGGGCTGCAGCAGTCACCGTCCAATCAGGTAATTATTGGCTTAGCATTATTCTTGAGCCTGTTTATTATGTCGCCGGTACTCGACGAAATAAATCAGACGGCGCTACAGCCTTATGTTAACGAGCAAATTGATGCACTGGGTGCACTGGAAAAAGCCCAAGGGCCAATTCGTGAGTTTATGTTGTCTCAAACCAGAGAAAGTGACATTAAGACGTTTTTGGATATCGCTAATCGCAATGATGTGCAGTCTGCGCAAGACGCGCCAATGACTGTATTAATTCCTGCCTTTATTACCAGTGAACTCAAGACCGCCTTTCAAATTGGCTTTATGCTATTCATTCCCTTTTTGGTCATCGATTTGGTCGTAGCGAGTGTCTTGATGGCGATGGGGATGATGATGCTGTCGCCGATGATCGTGTCACTGCCGTTTAAATTAATGCTATTTGTACTAGTCGATGGCTGGTCATTGGTCATGGGTACGTTAGCCGCAAGCTTTGGCTTATGACGCTATTTTATTGTCAAGGAGTAAACAATGTCTCCTGAAGTTTTTGTTGATGTGTTTCGAGACGCGCTCTATACCGTGATGCTGTTAGTGGCGGCCATCGTCGTGCCAAGTCTTCTAATTGGACTGGTGGTCGCGGTATTTCAAGCGGCGACCTCGATTAATGAGCAGACCTTGAGTTTTCTACCGCGTCTTATTGTTACACTACTATCGCTAATCATTGGTGCCCATTGGATCACTCAGACACTGATGGACTTTACCATCAATATGATTAATGAAATCCCGATGGTTATTGGTTAATGACGTTTTACGAAAGTGAAATAATGGCTTGGGTTTCAGGCTATTTTTGGCCGTTTTGCCGTATCTCTGGGATGTTTATGGTAATGGTCGGCATCGGCAGTCGTAACTTGTCGGCCCGGATCCGTTTACTCTATGCTATCACTGTTACGGTTGTCGTCGCTCCGACATTAAATAATATGCCAGCGGTCGAACTTTTTTCTATTACCAGCTTCATTATTTCAATCCAGCAAACATTAATCGGCATCGCTATCGGGTTTATTTCACTGTTGGTGATGCAAGCTTTTGTGGTGGCCGGTCAGGTGATTGGGATGCAAACCAGTCTTGGTTTTGCATCGATGATTGATCCCGCATCAGGTCAAAACGTGCCTGTCGTCGGCCAGTTTTTTCTATTACTTGCCACCTTAATGTTTTTTGCTATCGATGGTCACTTGGCGATGATAAGGATGGTGGTTATTAGCTTCGATACACTGCCAATTGGGGTTAGCGGACTAACGACCCTGACGTTTAAGAGCATTGCTGACTGGGGCGTTTGGGTCTTTACTGCGGCGCTTGCAATGTCTATATCGGCGATGGTCGCACTATTGGTGATTAACTTTTCGTTCGGGATCTTGACTCGCGCAGCACCACAGCTAAATATATTTGCGATTGGTTTCCCGGTCACCATGTTGGCTGGACTACTGGTGTTGTGGTTAACGCTTGGCACAGTGATGGCGCATTTTGATGCGCAGTGGCTGCGTGGCGTTGAAATGATGTGTACGATCATCAATACTAAGTGTGAATTTTAGTGGTGTACGTTAACCATGTACTAATTTGGGAGTTCACTGATGGCTGCTGAAGGCTCAGGACAGGAAAAGACCGAAGAGGCTACCCCACGAAAAATTCAGCAATCTCGTGACAAGGGGCAGGTGCCTCGCTCTAAGGATTTGGCGACCGCGGCCGTTTTAATTGCCTCTGCAGTGGGGATGTATGTCTTTGGCAGTGCCATTGCCAGTTCATTGATGCAGGTGATGAAAAAGCTATTTACCCTCAAACGAGAACAAGCCTTCGATACCAATCAGTTTGGGTTGATGTGGGCAGAGGTAATGACGTTGATCAGCGGCCCAATACTCGGTTTTTCTGCCCTATTATTCGTCGCAGGATTTATCGGAAGTACTGCGCTGGGCGGCATTACTTTTAGTACTGATGCAGCGATGCCCAAAGCGTCAAAAATGAGTCCTGCTAAAGGATTGAAACGGATGTTCGGCACTCAAGCTGTGGTCGAATTGGTAAAGTCACTCGCCAAATTTGGTGTTATTGCCACGCTAGCCTGGCTATTATTAAGCCACTACTTTCCAGCCATTTTGCAGCTTAGTCAGACCGCATTCCCACTCAATATTATCGGGGCGTTGGATATTTTACTGTGGATTTTCATCATTCTATGTAGTTCGCTATTGTTGATCGCGGCGGCAGATGCTCCCTTTCAAGTCTATAAGCACAAAAAAGAGTTAAAAATGACCTTACAAGAGGTTAAAGATGAGTATAAGAACACGGAAGGTAAACCTGAGGTTAAAGGCCGCCAGCGCCAATTGCAACGCGAAGTGTCACAACGTCGGATGATGCAAGATGTACCGGATGCCGATGTTATTGTCACCAACCCAACGCATTTCTCCGTCGCCTTAAAATATGAGGCCAACGGAAACCGCGCACCGGTAGTTCTGGCTAAAGGGGGAGATCATCTGGCATTTAGAATTCGTGATATCGCTCGCGAACACAATATTTCGATTATCGCCAGTCCCGCGTTAGCAAGGGCTATATATCATACCACTGAAATTGATGAGCCAATCCCTAACGGCCTATTTGGCGCGGTAGCTCAAATACTCGCCTATGTCTATCAATTAGAGCAATTTAAGAAACGTAAGGGACGCCGCCCGGTTAAATTACCCAATGAATTTGACATTCCTGACGAGCTCAAGCACTAATTGCTGTTCATTTTGACATCACTTAACCTTATCGTCGATGCTATGCTCATTTGACGCTATCGATGCTATGTTGCTGTTGCAACGGTGCTTTAGTTCAGTCTTTCTCCTTTATCATCGCGTCATGTTTTTGACAGCTTATTATTTGGTGTAAATATTGTTCTAAACGCTTGTTATTGCGATAGTAATAGCGGTAGAATTAGTTTTAGTTTATTGGCTTATTCCTTGCATTGTTACGGATAATAGATCTACGGTTAATAGATCATAACCGTAGCAACTCCAGTTTAAGTTTAAAGGTGCCTCTCCCTGCATGGCTATACAAGTAAAATTACTGCAAATTCTTAGTAAAAATAAAGCGTTGCTCAAAGGCATCATCACACCGCTATTTGTGTTAGCGGCATTGGCGATGATCGTTTTGCCGATCCCGACGCTTTTACTCGATACGCTATTCGCCTTTAATATCTCACTATCGTTGGTGGTATTACTCGTTGCAATCTATGCTTTACGGCCGCTTGATTTCGCCGCATTTCCAAGCGTATTGCTGATAGCAACATTATTACGACTCGCGTTGAACGTTGCATCGACACGCTTGGTATTACTCGAAGGCCATGAAGGAGGTGATGCCGCGGGTAAAGTTATCGAAGCCTTTGGCTCTGTTGTTATTGGTGGTAACTACGCGGTTGGTTTAGTGGTGTTCTTAATTCTGGTGATCATTAATTTTGCCGTGGTGACCAAAGGTGCTGGGCGAATTTCAGAAGTTAGTGCGCGTTTTACCCTCGATGCGATGCCCGGTAAACAGATGGCCATTGACGCCGACCTTAACGCCGGAATTATTGACCAAGATCAGGCGCGCGATCGCCGCGCAGAAGTGACGAAAGAAGCCGACTTTTATGGGTCGATGGATGGTGCATCAAAATTTGTTAAAGGTGATGCTATCGCTGGCATCATGATCTTAGTGATTAATATCATCGGTGGTTTCGTTATTGGTATGATCCAGCACGGATTAGCGTTTAGCGAAGCCGTCGAAATTTACACCTTACTGACTATTGGTGATGGCCTGGTGGCTCAAATTCCTTCATTGCTACTTTCAATCGCCGCCGCCTTGATGGTAACCCGCCAAAATGAGTCAGAAGAAATGGGCATCATCGTTTATAAACAGATGTTGGGTAACCCAAAAGCGCTATTCGTGTCAGGCGGCTTACTCTTTGTGATGGGTATAGTCCCAGGCATGCCTCATTTTGCATTCTTATCAATGGCTACTCTCTCATTGGGTATTGGTTACTACCTTTATAAAAATAACGCAACGGCCGGCGACGCGGCGGGCGTCACAGGTGGTGGTAGTTTGGCCCCCGGCGCGTCGCCTAGTGGCGGACAGAAAGGTGTTGAACCTGTAAAAGAGCTGGGTTGGGATGATGTAAATCAGGTCGATGTGATTGGATTAGAAGTGGGTTATCGGTTGATCCCCCTGGTTGATGTTGGACAAAACGGTGAGTTACTATCTCGCATAAAAGGGGTAAGGAAAAAACTGTCGCAAGAATACGGCTTCTTAGTGCCCGCCGTACACATTCGTGACAACCTCGATTTGAATGCCAACAGTTATCGTATTTCCTTAATGGGAGTCACCATCGGTGAAGCTGAGATCCGCCACGATTGTGAACTGGCCATTAATCCGGGACAGGTCTTCGGCACGGTTGAGGGGGTAGCGACGACTGATCCAGCGTTCGGTTTGGAGGCTGTATGGATAATGTCGGAGCAACGAGAACATGCACAAACACTCGGTTATACGGTGGTGGATCCCGCGACGGTGGTCGCCACTCACATTAGCCAATTACTGAGTAATAACGCTTCCCAACTCTTAGGTCATGAAGAGGTGCAAAACTTATTAGATATTCTTAATCGCCAATATCCTAAGCTGGTCGAAGGACTCGTCCCGGAGATGTTATCGTTAGGTGTCGTGGTTAAGGTCATGCAAAACTTGCTTCATGAAGGCGTACCGGTACGTGATTTACGCACGATTATTCAAACCTTAGTTGAGTATGCAAGCAAGAGTCAAGATCCTGACGTGCTCACGGCAGCGGTTAGAATCGCCTTAAAACGACTAATTATACAAGAAATCAATGGCGTAGATAATGAGTTGTCAGTCATAACTTTGGCACCAGACTTGGAACAGATGTTGCATCAGTCTATGCAAGCGACGGGTGGTGATGCAGCTGGTATGGAACCAGGTCTTGCTGAACGTCTGCAATCATCGCTAGCGACAGCGACCGAACAACTAGAGCTTGAAGGAATGCCTGCTATCTTATTAACCTCTGGTGTATTAAGATCAACATTATCTCGGTTTGTTAAAAATACAATACCAGGGCTAAAGGTGCTTTCTTATCAAGAAATCCCTGATGATAAGCAAATTAAAATTGTCAGCTCTGTTGGCCAGTAATAGGGAGTAACCTTTGAAAATCAAACGCTTTTTCGCCAAAGATATTCGTAGTGCACTGGATGAAATAAAGATTTCACTAGGCCCTGATGCGATTATTATGTCTAATAAAAATGTCGATGGCGGTGTTGAAATAGTGGCGGCCATCGACGAAGATAATAATGCGGTTATAAAGCCACCACAGCCCACTAAAGAGTCTGTCGTACCAAATGATAGTTTACCGGAGGCGTTTGACCCCGCATCACGCGTACTAAATGATGATCAAGTCTCTTTGTCTGGTTTTCAGCAACGTCTCATCAAGCAGCAGGCGCAATTTAAAGCGCAAGAATTAACGGCGCAGCCTAATATCTCATTACAACCTAAGCAGCCAGAACAGAGACCTGTAACAGCCACTACGAATAATCTAACGCCTGACTGGGCTACGGCTCCCTCAATCGAGCGCCGTAGTGCGTCGGTTCACACTGCTCAAGATCCACTTAACGTGATGTCTAATCAAGCGACGACGCAAGAGAATGAATCCTTAGCGCAGTTACGACAAGAGATGGCTGCTATGCGCCAGTTATTGCAACATCAAGTCAATGGTTTAATGCAACAAGAAGCCACTCGACGTGACCCGATTAAGGCGATTTTGTTACAGGGGTTACAGAATGTTGGTTTTAGTCGCGAAGTCAGCGAACAACTCGCCATTAATGTCAGCAGTGCTCAGAGTATAGAACAAGCTATTAGTACAGTTGCCTCGACCATGTCCGGACGTGTTTTAACTACTAATGACGATATTCTTGCTCACGGTGGCGTCGTGGCGCTGCTTGGCCCTACAGGGGTGGGTAAAACCACGACAGTGGCTAAATTAGCGGCGCGATGTGCGATGCAATACGGTCGTGACCAAATTGCGATGATCACTACTGACTGCTACAGGATCGGTGCCTATGAGCAACTTAATACGTATGGTAAGATTTTGGGCTGCCCGGTGCGAGTAGCTAAAGATGCACAGCAATTGGCGGATGCGATATATCAATGTCGCGATAAACGCCTCGTGTTAATCGATACCGCTGGCATGGGACAGCGTGATATTCGGCTCAGCGAACAATTATCAACACTTGTTAACTCAAGCCATGTTAATATCAGAAGTTATTTGGTATTGCCCGCAACAGCGCAGAGAAAAGTATTGGAGGAAGCCATCGTTCAATTTAGGAAAATGCCGCTAGTTGGCTGCATAATTACCAAAATGGATGAAGCAATTGGCGCCGGGGACGTATTAAGTGTTGCAATTACCCACTCATTACCGTTAGCCTATTTAACTAATGGCCAACGCGTACCGGAAGATATAGGGGCGGCAGATCCTCAGAGTTTAATTAATAGTGTGATAGAGCAACTCGGGCAAGCTGACAACAGCATTTCAAATAGCCCAGTGTCATCGCAATTTACAAGTTTTAACGGATAGGAATTAAACGTGGATCAAGCAAGCGGTTTAAGAAAAATGACTCAACCAAAGATGATTAAAGTAATAGCGGTCACTGGAGGCAAAGGCGGTGTGGGTAAAACCAATGTCTCGCTTAATTTGGCTGCCTGCTTGGCTCAACAAGGCAAACGAACGTTGGTGTTGGATGCCGACTTAGGCTTAGCTAATGTCGACGTTATGCTTGGTCTACGCGTACAGAAAAATCTCTCGCATGTGTTATCAGGAGAATGTGAACTTGATGATATCATCGTTCAGGGTCCACAGGGTATCAGCATTATTCCAGCCACATCAGGCTCTCAGTCAATGGTCGAGCTAGAACCTGCACAGCACGCCGGGCTCATTCGTGCGTTTAGCGAGATGCGCCATGACTTTGACATACTTATTGTTGACACGGCTGCTGGGATCTCTGATATGGTGCTTAGCTTTGCTCGTGCTTCGCAAGATGTTATTGCGGTTGTGTGTGATGAGCCTGCTTCGATTACCGATGCCTATGCGTTAATCAAATTACTGTCGCGCGAACACGGTGTCTTTAGGATTAAAGTTGTGGCGAACATGGTGCGCAACATGCGTGAAGGGCAAGAGTTGTTCGCTAAGTTGACGCGAGTTACTGACCGTTTCTTAGATGTCGCGTTAGAGCTATGCGGCACTATTCCTTTCGATGAAAACGTAAGGCGTTCTGTGCGTAAGCAGAAATTGATCACCGAATTGTTCCCTCAATCCCCGGCTTCCTTAGGCTATAAAGCGTTGGCCAATAAGGTGAGTAGTTGGCCAGTACCGAGTCAACCTGGTGGGCATTTGGAGTTTTTTATCGAACAATTGGTCGATAATCGAGCCACCAACCGTGAGGGCAACGGTGAGTAAGGCAGCCGCTTATTTGAAGGCGAGCAGAAATAATGAGCAACTCGTTGAGAAGCATGCCGGATTGGTAAAAAAAATCGCCCATCACTTGAAGGCACGATTAGCCGACACTGTGCTACTTGACGACTTGATTCAGTCCGGGATGATTGGGTTACTTGAGGCGGCGAAAAATTTTGAACAAGGCAAAGGTGCTAGTTTTGAAACCTTTGCTGGTATTAGGATTCGTGGTGCTATGCTCGATGAAATACGTCGCGGTGATTGGGTTCCTCGCTCGGTACATCGTAACTCGAGAGCGGTTAACCAGGCCATCGATCAAGTCGAGAAACTTCATGGTCGTGACGCAAAAGATCATGAAATTGCTGAAAAATTAGGAATAAGTCTAGACGAATATGCTCAAATGCTTAATGATATAGTTTCAGGGAAATTAATTGGCATTGAAGACTTAGGTGTTGAACAAGATTCGATTCTTTTTGAAGGACAATCGAAACAAGATGAGTCCTTTGTTTCAACGCAGTCGTCCAAGTTCCAGCAATCGCTGAGTGAAGCGATTAAGAAATTGCCTGAGAAAGAAGCATTAGCGTTGTCACTTTATTATGATGAAGAACTAAATCTTAAAGAGATTGGCTTAATCTTGAATGTAAGTGAGTCACGAGTAAGTCAGATACATTCAAAAGCAATGATACGGCTCAAAGGGCATTTAAATAATTGGAATTAAACGCATACGGATTTGCAACTATATAACTGGAGAATGTTTTGGATAAAAATATGAAAATTCTTGTTGTTGATGATTTTTCAACGATGAGACGGATAATAAAGAACTTATTGCGTGATTTAGGGCTAACCAATACGCAAGAAGCTGACGATGGTGCGACGGCGTTGCCAATGCTTAAAGAGGGAGATTTCGATTTTGTAGTGACTGACTGGAATATGCCTGGCATGCAAGGTATCGATCTGCTAAAGCACATTCGAGCGGATGATAACCTTAAGCATTTACCGGTACTGATGGTGACAGCTGAAGCAAAACGTGAACAAATTATTGCAGCAGCTCAAGCCGGTGTTAACGGCTATATTGTTAAACCGTTTACCGCGGGTACTCTGAAAGAGAAATTGGATAAAATCTTTCAGCGCATCGAATCTTAATTAAAACGGACAGGTAATTATATGACTGGTAATGAGAAAGGATATATCTCGTTAGAGCAGGCTAAAAACCTTGTTGCGGTACTTGAGCAAGGGAATGTCGCAAGCGCAAATAGAATACTTGAGGATGTTAGCCAAGAAATACAGCAAGATATTTTTGAGAGTGTGGGAAAGTTAACCCGTGATTTACATAGTACTATTTCACAAGATAGCATCGACGAGAGATTTTCGTCTTTAGTCTCTAGTTGCCTTCCCGATGCGAAAGAGCGGCTTAATTATGTTGTTGAAATGACCTCTGAGGCGGCCAACAAAACGATGGATGCCGTTGATGAATGTGTACCATTGGCGAAAAAGCACCAAGTTACGGTTACCGACATTCTCCCTTCTTGGGAGCGCCTTAAAGACTGCAAAATTAAAGTTGGAGAGTTTCGAATGCTACGAGATCGACTCGATACTTATTTTGCAGAATCGGTGGAAGATGCGGAGCAATTGAATGATAAGCTTAACGATATCGTGTTAGCTCAGAGTTACCAAGATTTGACTGGTCAAGTCTTGCAAAAAATCACAGAACTTGTGCTGGATGTTGAAACTAATCTTATCTCATTACTAAAATTACTCGGTAAATATGATGATGAGAGTGAGCTTAAACGTGTCGATAACTGTATAGAAACAGATGGACCTGTTGTACCGAAAACGAAACAACATGATGTTGTCGCCGGACAAAATGATGTTGATGACCTACTTTCCAGTTTAGGCTTTTAAAAAGGATTAAAGACCATGTCGTTTGATGTTGATGAAGATATCCTCCAAGACTTTTTAATTGAAGCCGGAGAAATACTCGAGTTGTTGCAAGAGCAATTGGTAGAACTTGAGAATAACCCTGAAGATTCAGATCTGCTTAATGCTATCTTTCGTGGTTTCCATACCATTAAAGGTGGTGCGGGCTTTATGTCGCTTAAGGAATTAGTCGATGTATGTCACGGTGCTGAAAATATTTTCGATCTTTTACGCACTGGGCAACGTAATGTAACTGCTGAATTGATGGATGTGATCCTTGAAGGGCTCGATTCTATCAACGACATGTTTACCTTGGTTAAAGCGCGTGAGCCTTTGTCAGCAGCCGAGCCTCGTTTACTCGAAGAACTCTCTAAGCTAAGTGTGCCTGAGGGGCGGGAACCCGAAACAGAACCAGAACCAGAACCAGAACCAGTAGCCGCTGCCACTAATAGCGCCGATGACATGAGTGATGACGAATTTGAAGCGCTGTTAGATGACCTAAATGGCGCCTCAAAATCGACGCCAGCTCCAGTTGCTGCGACGGCAAGCGCATCTGACGAAGAGATTAGCGACGCTGAGTTTGAAGCGTTGTTAGATGAATTACACGGAAATAAAGCTGAAGTAACAGCAACAGCTGCTAAAACAGTTAGTAAAAGCGATGATATTTCAGACGACGAATTCGAAGCGTTCTTAGATCAACTCCATCAGGAAAAGACTAAACCGTCATCGGTAGAGCAAGCCGTTGATAAAGTTGCAGCTCCGACGCGTAAAGAAAAAACGTCAGAAGAGATTGACGATGAGGAATTTGAAGCGTTACTCGACGAGTTAAAAGCAGCGCGTGATGCAGAAGCTAAATCTGCTAATAAACCCGCAGCTAAAGCTCCAGCGGCTAAGACAGTTGCTAAGAAAATACCCGTTGCTGCTAAGCCTACTGCGAAAAAAGCCCCTGTTGCGGCAAAAACCGTCGCTGAGAAAGCGCCTTCCGCGAGTAAGAAGAATAATACGCCTACAGCTGAAACTACCGTTCGTGTCGATACAGCGCGCTTAGATGACATCATGAATATGGTAGGCGAGCTCGTCTTAGTACGTAATAGACTGGTCAGCCTAGGGCTGACCAGTGGTGATGAAGATTTATCTAAAGCCGTCGCTAACTTAGACAATGTGACCGCAGATCTTCAGGGTTCAGTAATGAAGACGCGGATGCAACCAATCAAGAAAGTGTTTGGGCGTTTCCCACGGGTTGTGCGAGATATGGCGCGTTCTCTTAATAAAGAGATCACCTTAACCATGGTGGGTGAAGATACCGATCTGGATAAAAATTTAGTCGAGGCACTAGCTGATCCTTTAGTGCATTTGGTGCGCAATTCGGTCGACCACGGTATTGAAATGCCTGATGCTCGTGAAGCAAATGGTAAACCGCGTAGCGGCACGGTAACGTTATCGGCATCGCAGGAAGGTGATCATATTCTGCTTGCTATAGTCGATGATGGTGCTGGGATGGATGCTAATAAGCTAAAATCCATAGCGATTACCCGTGGCGTGCTCGATGAAGAAACTGCTGCACGTATGAGCGATGAAGATGCGTTTGATTTGATTTTTGCCCCCGGATTCTCGACCAAGACCGAAATATCTGATATTTCAGGTCGTGGTGTAGGCATGGATGTGGTAAAAACAAAAATAACCCAACTAAACGGTACGGTTAAGATTAAATCTGAGCTAGGCGTTGGGACGACATTGAGTATTACGGTTCCGTTAACGCTGGCGATTATGCCAACCTTGATGGTTCAGCTGGGTACACAAATATTTGCGCTACCGTTGGCTGCTGTTAATGAAATATTCAATCTTGATTTGAACAAAACAAATATTGTTGATGGGCGTAAGACTGTCGTGGTACGTAATAGAGCTATCCCGTTATTCTATTTAGATGAATGGTTAAGTAAAGATTATGTGCCGAATCAACAACGCGGTGAAGGGCACGTTGTTATAGTGCAAATTGGTCAACAAGATGTCGGCTTCGTTGTCGATGGGTTGATTGGTCAAGAAGAGGTGGTTATTAAACCTCTTGGTGCATTGTTGCACGGAACCCCCGGTATTTCCGGCGCTACCATTACCAGTGATGGCAGCATCGCGTTAATTGTTGATATAGGCAATTTGCTTAAGCAATACGCATAAATCATTTGTCTTCTCTTGGGAGCTTGAGAAGGATCTAGCGTGGAGGGCTGGCAAGCGATGAGTATAAAGGTATTAATTGTTGATGATTCACAATTTTTTAGACGTAGAATTGGCGATATAGTCGATAATGCAACAGGCCTTGAAGTGATTGATTATGCCGTTGATGGTCAGCAAGGTGTGGAGAAAACCATCGCTTTGCGCCCTGACGTGGTCATGATGGATATAGAAATGCCTGTTAAGAATGGCATTGATGCAACTCGTGAAATTATGAGTAAGTGTCCAACACCGATATTAATGTTTTCTTCTCTAACCCATGAAGGCGCTAAGGCTACCCTTGATGCGTTAGAAGCAGGAGCCGCCGATTTTCTACCGAAAAAATTCGAAGAAATAGCAGGTTCAAGTAATATCGCGGCTCAATTGATCACCGCGCGAATTCAGGCCATTGCAGGACGTCGCCGCGCGCCGCGTCGTGCAAGTACGATAACCAACCCGTCACGAAACGAAACCCCGACGGCGTTGCGCAATCGGGAATCGAGTTTGAGAGAAAAGCCTCAGCCTCCGGTACGCGCTCGTTCTAAAGTTGAACCGCTCGCGCCTCCGTCTCAACGTCATAATGAATCAAATACGGTGGTTAAGGCCAGTGGCAAACGGTATAAACTGCTAGCAATCGCATCATCGACGGGGGGCCCCGTGGCGCTGCAAGCTGTGTTAACTCAGTTACCCGCTCAGTTTCCTGTGCCTATCTTACTTGTTCAACATATGCCTAGCGCCTTTACTAAAGCATTCGCGGAACGACTCAATAGGTTGTGTAATATCGGCGTTAAAGAAGCACAGAATGGCGATATTATTAAGCCGGGTCAGGCTTATTTAGCACCCGGTGGGATGCAGATGTTGCTTGAACGTGGTAATCGATTAAAAGTTATTCCTGGACCGGACAATTTAAATTACAAGCCAAGTGCAGATGTTACTTACGCCACTATCGCGAAGCATCAAGAGGGTAATACGTTAGCCTTAGTACTAACGGGCATGGGCGCGGACGGTTGCGACGGTGCTAAGTTACTCAATGCTAAAGGCGCCACAATTTGGGCACAAGATGAGGTTTCATCGGTGGTGTATGGTATGCCACAAGCGGTAAAACGGGCTGGCTTGACCGATAGAGTATTGCCGATAGACCGGATTGGCGCTAGCTTGGTCAAAGAGATTTGTTATGGATAGACTCAGTGTTTTTGGTTTGGTGCTCGCGTGCTTGGCTATATTGGGTGGACAGCTTCTCGAAGGCGGTACGCTTGGCGCATTATATAATGGCCCTGCGCTATTAATTGTGGTGGTCGGGACACTGGCCGCCGTAATGATCCAAACGCCATGGCATCAATTTATCCGTAGTTTTGTTATGCTACGATGGGTTTTTGTGCCAATGAAGTTCGACGTCGAAGAGCGGATTAAAACGATAGCACGCTGGGGGCACATATCACGAAGTGATGGTTTTTTACCATTAGAGAATGAATTGGAAATGGAAGATGATCCCATTATTCGAGAGTGTCTGATGCTGTTAATTGATGGTAGCGATAGCGAACATATTCAAGAAAGTGTCGAAACCAAAGTGTATTTTCAGCGTGACGAATATGGGCACAGCGCTAAGGTATTCGAGGCAATGGGGGGCTATAGTCCGACACTTGGGATCTTGGGGGCTGTGCTAGGGCTAATTCAATCGATGCAATACCTTGATCAACCAGAAATGCTCGGAGGCGGTATTGCGACCGCTTTTGTCGCGACGATTTACGGCGTCGGTTTTGCCAATCTTCTCTATCTCCCTATCCATTATAAATTACGTAACATCGTGTTCCAGCAAGCGTTATATTACGAAATGATCCTCGAAGGCACGCTGTTGGTCAATCGTGGCGAAAATCCGAATAATATTGTCAGACGCCTTGAAGCCTATAAGGTGCTTTATGCTAAATAACCGTCGTCGTAGTAGTTCTGTGTTCGATGATGCCCATCTTGATCGCTGGTTGGTCTCCTATGCTGATTATATGACGTTGTTATTTGCGCTATTTGTTGTACTTTATGCTTTTGCATTAGTTAAAGAAGAACAGCATGCGATATTGTCGCAATCCTTGGGGGTGATTTTTGAATTGTCGGGCGATAAGGATCATGGCGGCAAAGGGGTACTACAGCAAAACTCTAGCGATACGCCACTAACCTCAGGAGATAAAATAGCCGCGACAGAGTTTAATAAGGGCATACTAGAAGAAGTAGGCTCAGAACCTGTCGATGGCGATAGTCAACTGATCGCCCCTGACGCGAAGCTTTTAGGGACGCCGTTTAGTTCGATGGAAGAAAAGTTAGCCACCGATTTATTGGAAGTGGTCGACAAAGGCTACGCTAAAATAGAAAAAGACGATAACTGGCTCACTATCGAGTTTCGCAGTGGTTTACTATTTGATAGTGGTAGTGCCACCACCAAAAATGCTACTCGTATGGTGTTGTCACAAGTATTAGGCACTATAGCGCCTGCTAATAATTTCATTCATGTCCGTGGTTACACCGATGATCAGCCCATTAGTAATGAGCAGTTTAGCTCTAACTGGCAGCTATCCTCTGCGCGTGCTAGTGCAATTGTTCAGGAATTGCAGGCGTTAAACATCGAACCACAGCGTCTGGCTATTGAGGCCTATGGCCAATACAAACCTAAAGTAGATAACCTAAGCGCACAAAATCGTGCCGCTAACCGCCGAGTAGTGATTGCGATTAGTCGCTACGGCTGGAAGCCCACACAACCGCCAGTGTTGGGGCCGCCAGTTGAACTGTCTACCCAATCGATTATTCCAGTCGCGGACAGCGAAGATATTCAGGTTATTGAATTACCCAATGGTGGATTACGTATCACAACACGTAATGAGGAATAGACTTTGATCATCTGGAGTGTGGCAAATCAAAAGGGTGGAGTTGGAAAAACAACGACCGCATTAAGCTTAGCGGGCTTATTAGCTAAGCGTGGAAAACGTGTATTACTTGTTGATATAGACCCTCATTCTTCAATGGGATTTTCGCTGGGTATCGATTGTGATGAGTTGGAATATTCGCTGTATGATTTGTTTACTTGTCCGAGTAAGTTCCTACCACGCTTGAGCGAGCGGGTAATCGTTAACACGCAAGTTGATAACGTCGACCTGATCCCGTCGGCGATGGGCTTGGCGACGCTCGATAGGGAACTCGGTCATCGAGATGGTATGGGACTAATATTAAAGAAAATTTTAAATAATCTACAACATAAGTACGATTATGCCATTATTGACTGTTCGCCAGTCCTTGGTGTGCTGATGGTTAATGCTCTGGCATGTTGTTCGCGGGTGATCATCCCGGTACAAACTGAATATCTTGCGCTTAAAGGCTTAGAACGTATGGTCAAGACGCTACTCATTATGAAGCGATCTAACGCACAGCAATATAACTATTTAATCGTACCAACGCTGTATGACCGACGCACTAAAGCCAGTGCTTTGTCACTTAGCCAGATGCAAGAGACATTCACTTCTAGGGTATGGGATAAAGTGATCCCCGTTGATACGAAATTTAGAGACGCGAGCGAGCAACATCTGCCGCTTCCACAATGTGCCCCACGTAGTCGTGGTGTAGTGGCTTATGGTTTATTACTCGATGATCTGATTAAAGAACAACGTAGTGATAGTTTTAATGAGGTAGCCAGCGATCCCAATGAATAATCGTTCCAGTAAAGCAGTCGCCGACTTTTTTTCAACGATGTTAGATGATAAAGGGATCATGGAAGAATTACAGCACCAACCACTTGAGCGGCTTTTAGCGCAAGTTACCTCAGTTGAACCACAACAAGAAATTTCGTTGCAGGAGGTTGACCCAGCCCTATTGCTCAGTAATGATAGTATTGAAGTAATCGCCAGTGAAACTGTAGTTGAAAATTCGAACCAAACTGCTCCGTACAACGCGGCTCAGGCGTTACAACAAGAGCTAGCGGATGTTTTCCCGGTGCTTTACTTTAGTGTCGCAGAGTATACTTTTGCGGTGCCATTATTAAAGCTAAAAGGGATTTATGTGTTAAAAGAGCCGACCAAGCTATTTGGTAAGCCGGATTGGTTTAGTGGAATTCAGGTTGAAAGGGAACAAAATTTAACCATTGTCGATACGGCACGTTATTTAATGCCTGATAAATTTGATAGACCGCTAGAACATTCGACAAATTATAAGTATATTATAGTATTAGGTGATAGTAACTGGGGACTAAAGTGTGACACATTAGTCGATAGTGACAACCTATCTCAAGATCAAATTAAGTGGAGAACCAACGGAAAATCGATTCCTTGGTTAGCCGGAACAGTAAAACAACGGATGTGTGGTCTCTTAGCCGTCGATATGTTGATTGAGTTGTTCGACAAAAACATGACGGTTTAATGCTAAAAACAATGAGGAAATGTTCACAATGAGTGTAAACACAGAATTATCAGCAAGTTCAAGTGCCGTTGGCAACGATGAGATGCTGCAATGGGTAACCTTTAAACTTGAGCAGGAGACCTATGGTGTCAACGTAATGCAAGTACAAGAAGTATTACGTTATAGCGATATTGCTCCAGTGCCAGGTGCGCCATCATATGTACTGGGTATTATTAATTTACGTGGCAATGTGGTAACTGTTATCGATACACGTTCGCGCTTTGGCTTGATGCCTGCTGACGTCACTGACAATACCCGTGTCGTTATTATCGAGTCTGATAAGCAGGTGATTGGTATTTTAGTCGATAGTGTGGCAGAGGTTGTTTACATGAAGGCCTCTGAGATAGAAATGGCACCAAATGTAGGAACTGACGAAAGTGCGAAGTTTATCAAGGGCGTCTGTAATCGCGATGAGGAGCTACTTATTTTGGTTGATCTTGATAAATTGCTCAGTGATGACGAATGGGATGATATGGGCTCGTTCTAATAAATTACGTCTAGGATAGGCAATGGATAGCATGAATGAACTTATTATAGTGTTGACGCTGCTGATCACTTTAGGGCTTTTTGGCGTGTTGTGGTGGGCTCATCGCCGCCATACGCGTCAAGTGAGTGCATTGAAGTTACTGTTCAAAGAGCAGCAACTTCAGATAGCACAGTTGAATGACCAACTACATGAGATTCGTTGCGGTGCACTTGGCGTTGGTTCAAGAGTACAACAAGTGGAAGGTCAGTTGGCTCAAGCTATTGAGCGACAAGAGCAAATGGCTCAGGTGCAAACTGATCCCCAGTCGAAACTCTATGGCCATGCGATGAAGATGATTGAGCTTGGTGCGTCCATCGATGAAATCATTAGTGAGTGTGATTTACCCCGCGCTGAAGCTGAATTGTTGGTTTCGCTTCACAGTAAATAGATCGAGAACATTTTTCAGCTTAATTCCCCGCACTTTACTTGCTAAATAGCGTCCTCAATAATAGACTAGCGCTTCGCCGCCAAATGACAGATTTTAGTAATGAAAGTATCACAATTTTCCTTTGACCTACCACCCCACCTTATTGCCAATTATCCTCAGCCAGAACGTAGCGCTAGTCGCCTGTTAGGGCTTGTTGGAGATAGCGGAAAACTGACCGATGGTAGCTTCGTTGATATCTTAGATAAGGTTAACGCTGGTGATTTAATGATTTTTAATGATACGCGAGTTATTCCAGCGCGGGTCTATGGTCTTAAAGAGTCTGGCGGTAAGGTAGAGATGTTGGTCGAAAGAATGCTCGACGAACATCGAGTATTAGCCCATGTTAAGGCATCTAAAACTCCTAAGCCTGGTACAAAAATAATCTTCGATGGTGGCTATACTGCGACCATGGTTGCGCGACACGATACTTTGTTTGAACTGTTGTTTGATGACAACAAAAATGTATTGGAAATCTTAGAAAGTGTTGGCCATATGCCTCTGCCACCATACATTGAACGACCTGATGAGGATAGCGACAAAGAGCGTTATCAGACCGTCTATAACAAAAAACCGGGTGCCGTCGCGGCGCCCACTGCTGGGCTGCATTTCGATGATGAAATCATGCAAGCGCTGCGAGATAAAGGGGTCAATATTGCCTTTGTCACCTTGCATGTGGGCGCAGGGACGTTTCAACCGGTGCGGGTAGAAACACTCGACGAGCATGTTATGCATAAAGAGTATATCGAAGTATCGCAAGACGTTGTAGACCAAGTGCTTGCCACCAAAGCGGCGAACAAGCGAGTGATTGCGGTGGGAACAACATCGATGCGATCATTGGAAAGCGCCGCAATGGCCACCGCAGACAAATGCATTGCACCATTTTATGACGACAGCGATATTTTCATTTTCCCTGGCTACGAATTTAAAGTGGTGGATGCCATGGTGACCAACTTTCACCTTCCAGAATCGACCCTTATCATGTTGATTAGTGCTTTTGCAGGTTATGACCATGTGATGAACGCTTATCAACACGCAATAGAACAGCAATATCGATTTTTTAGCTACGGCGATGCGATGTTTATTGAAAAGCAACACAATATTTAGTCTAGCCACTTGAAAAGACGAGTGGTTGTCCCTATCTCTATTATTAACAAAACTACGTCGGACTGTTTTTCCGGCAGGAAAATTTATGAAATTTGAATTAAAAAATACCGATGGTCGTGCTCGTCGCGGTCAATTACAGTTTGAACGCGGCACCGTGGAAACACCGGCTTTCATGCCTGTAGGCACTTACGGCACGGTGAAAGGCATGACGCCAGAAGAAATTCGCGAGTCAAAAGCAGAAATACTATTGGGTAACACTTTTCATCTATGGCTACGCCCTGGTATGGAAGTGATGCGAGAGCATGGCGGTTTGCACAATTTTATGAACTGGCAAGGACCTATCTTAACTGACTCCGGCGGTTTTCAAGTATTTAGCCTCGGTGCTATGCGTAAAATCACCGAAAAAGGCGTGACCTTCAATTCACCAATCAACGGTGACAAAGTCTTTATGGATGCTGAAGTATCGATGGATATTCAGTATGATTTGGGCTCAGATGTCGTGATGATCTTTGATGAATGTACGCCGTATCCAGCGACGTGGGAAGAAGCCAAAGACTCGATGGAAATGTCATTGCGCTGGGCTCAGCGCTCACGCGACCAATTTGATGTTCGTGAAAATCCGAACGCGCTATTCGGTATCGTACAAGGTGGTGTTTATGAAGACCTACGCGATGTCTCGCTTAAAGGTTTAACTGATATTGGTTTTGATGGTTACGCCGTAGGTGGGCTAGCCGTTGGTGAACCTAAAGAGGATATGCATCGTATCCTGCGTCATGTACTGCCTAAATTACCGACCGATAAGCCTCGTTATTTGATGGGTGTTGGTAAGCCGGAAGATTTGGTGGAAGGTGTGCGCCGTGGCGTCGATATGTTCGATTGTGTGATGCCGACACGTAATGCACGCAATGGTCACCTTTTTACCACTAAGGAAATTATTAAGATCCGCAACGCGAGGCATAAAGGGGATACGTCACCTCTGGACAGCGAGTGTGATTGTTATACCTGTAAAAATTATACTCGTGGTTACTTATACCATTTGGACAAGTGTGGTGAGATCTTGGGCGCACGCTTAAACACCATTCACAATTTACGATTTTATCAGCGTGTTATGCAAGAATTGCGTGACGCGATCGATGACAATCGTTTAGAAGAATACGTTAAGGAATTTTATGGCCGTCAAGGCAAAGAAGTTCCGGCACTGGATTTTTAAGATCCAACTATCATATCAATTTTAATTAGTTACTATAAAAACAGAAAGGGGAAGTTATGTTTATTTCTAGCGCTCAAGCAGCAGACGCTGCATCATTGGCACCGGGTGGCGAATACGGCAGTTTAATCATGTTGGCTGTATTTGGTTTGGTTTTTTACTTTATTATTTATCGTCCGCAAGCTAAGCGTGTTAAAGAGCATAAAGGATTGATGTCTTCGATGAGCAAAGGCGATGAGGTGCTAACGAACGGTGGCATTATCGGAAAAATCGTGAAAATTAGCGAAGAGAATGATTACATGCAAATTGAAATCAGCGATGGCTTAGTGATTACTGTTAAGAAAGATTATGTATCAGCTGTGCTGCCAAAAGGCACAATGAAGTCGCTATAGGCTAAGGAACTGTTATGTTAAACAGGTACCCATTATGGAAAACGTTGCTCGTTGCCTTAACGGTAGTAGTAGGTTTCCTTTTTGCGGCGCCTAACTTGTATGAAGCGGATCATGCACTTCAGGTTTCTGGAGTGCGTGGTGCAAAGGTTGATGTTGCAACCTTTGACCGCGTTAAGAGCAAGTTAGCAGCGCAAATAGACATTAAGTCCGCTGTCTTAGAAAACGGTCAGATCTTAGTGCGTGTTAATGACTTAGAGTCACAGTTAAAAGCCCGCGAATTAACCACCCAATTATTGGGTGAGAAATTTACCGTTGCACTAAACATGGCGGCAACTACGCCTGATTGGTTACAAGCAATTGGTGCTTCTCCGCTTAACCTTGGTTTGGATTTACGCGGTGGTATCTACTTCTTGATGGAAGTAGATATGAAGGATTTACTCAAAACTACCCGTGATCAGATGGTGGTTGATTTTAAATCTGACTTGCGTGGTGAAAAACTTCGTTACCGTTCGATTCGACTGCAACCTGAAGGCGTGGTACTTAAGTTTCGTGATGAAGCGACCTCTGATAAAGCGTTAAGCTTTTTGAAGACCCGCTATGCAAAAATTAACCTGCACCAGCTTAACGCCGATCCACTGACCATTCGCGCTAAGATGAGTGATGCGATGTTGCGCGAAACCAAGCTTGCCGCGGTTGAGCAGAACATTACTATCATTCGTAGCCGGGTTAACGAGCTTGGTGTCGCAGAGCCGGATGTACAGCGACAGGGTGAAGACCGTATCGTGGTACAACTTCCTGGTATTCAAGACACCGCTCGCGCTAAAGAGTTATTAGGTGCTACTGCCACGCTTGAGTTCCATATGGTTGATCAACGTGCGACGTCTGGTAATGTACCGGCCGGCTCTAGAGAGTATCAGCAACGTGAAGGCGGCACTGTTGTTCTGTATAAAAAAATCATGCTTCGTGGTACCCATATAACGGGCGCACAATCAGGGTTTAGCCAACAATCATCTCAACCGGAAGTCAGCATTAAATTGGACGCCAAAGGCGGCAATAAGATGTCTGAAGGGACTAAAAATAATATCGGTAAGCCAATGGCCACGGTATTTATTGAGTACAAGCCAACCGGTAAAGTCGATAAGAACGGTAAACGCATTCTTAAGAAAGTGGAAGAAGTCATCAGTGTAGCGCGAATTAATGATCGCTTAGGTCGTAATTTTGTGATCACTGGACTAGATAGCCCGGGTGAAGCTCATCAGCTATCGTTACTGCTTCGTGCAGGTGCACTGCGCGCGCCGATTCAGATTGTTGAAGAACGTACGGTAGGACCAAGCCTTGGTAAAGAAAATATTGAGCTTGGTGCAACCGCTATCACGCTTGGTTTAGCGGGTGTCTTGCTATTCATGTTGGTTTATTATCGTGGCTTTGGTGTGGTATCGAATATCGCACTTGCGGTCAATGTAATCCTCATTATTGGTGTTATGTCAATGATTCCAGGGGCGACACTTACCTTACCAGGAATGGCGGGGATCGTGTTAACCGTAGGTATGGCCGTTGATGCAAACGTACTAATCTTCGAGCGTATTCGAGAAGAACTCGCAGCGGGGCGTAGCCCTCAGCAGGCAATCCATCATGGTTATGAAGCCGCATTTTCAACGATTTTTGACGCGAATATCACGACGCTAATTGCCGCGATTATTCTGTTTTCGTTTGGTGCTGGTCCGATTAAAGGATTTGCGGTAACACTGTCAATTGGTATTGTTACATCTGTCTTTACTGCCGTTGTAGTTACCCGAGCCATCGTTAACTTGTGGGTTGGCGGTAAGCGCGTTAACAAACTGTCTATATAGGTGATAGCTAATGTTTAAAATATTTAAAAGTGAAAACACTATCAATTTTATGGCCTTGCGTAAGGTAGCGATTTTCTTTTCGTTTTTTATGATTATCGTAAGTGTGGGTGTTGTTGGCGTCAATAAGCTTAATCTTGGTCTCGATTTTACCGGTGGTACGGTGATTGAAGTTGGCTTTAGTCAAGAGGCAGATCTTAAGAAAGTACGTACTGTCTTAAGTGAAAATGGTTTCGGCGATGCGATCGTGCAAAACTTTGGTAGTCCCCGTGACGTGTTGGTTCGTCTCGCACCCCGTGACGATGTTAAGCCGGAGACCATTGGTAGTGATGTACTTAAAGTCCTCAACGATAACACTGGACAAGATGTCGAAATGCGCCGTATCGAATTTGTGGGCCCTAAAGTTGGTGATGAACTGACGGAAAAAGGTGGCTTGGCGATGTTGGCCGCATTGATTTGTATATTGCTCTATGTGGGATTTCGTTTCGAATGGCGCTTTGCTCTCGGCGCTGTTATCGCGTTAATCCATGATGTCTTTATTACTATTGGATTATTTGCGGTGCTACAACTCGAATTTGATCTAACCGTTTTAGCGGCAGTATTGGCGGTAATTGGTTACTCACTCAATGATACTATTGTTGTGTCGGATCGTATCCGTGAAAACTTTAGAAAGTTGCGCACTGGTACACCGGCTGAAGTGATCAATATCTCGTTGACTCAAACGATGAGTCGTACTTTGATCACTTCATTAACCACGATTATCGTGTTACTTGCCTTGTTCTTTAAAGGCGGCGCGTTAATCCATGGCTTTGCAACCGCATTGTTGTTTGGCGTCTTTATCGGTACATATTCATCGGTCTATGTCGCATCATCGATTGCACTAGCATTAGGTATTACTAAAGAAGACCTAATGCCGGTTGAAGTTGAAGTGGAAGGGGCAGAGCACGAAGAAGTTCAGCTCTAACTCAATAAATCTACACAACTGTAAAAGCTGACACTTCGGTGTCGGCTTTTTTGCGTTAGGATTTTGATTCTACAATTTGTTCAACGATCCTATTTATACCAATTCCGTTAAATATGTGGACTTGTTGTGGGCAGGGAAAATAAATTAGTACAAGGCGCTCGATTGACTAATATCCCCGTGCTACTTGAAAATGCAGGTTATCGATCTTGGGTAGGATGCTAGTACAAGGCATGATTTTTAATGAATGGTTATTCTCGGCAATATGCTCCTGTCATTGCCCTAATGCCTCACATCACCGCTACGCGAACTTCCTTGTATCGCCGATACATGGTTTCGCTGCGGCTCTGAGAACCTGATGATGAATCATAACGCCGTAATCGCTTTCTACCCACTTACGTTGGGTAAAGAGGCCCGCAGGGCAAGGCGATAAGCGACCAACCGGCAACTGCTCCTCGGCAATAAGCTCCTGCGTTGCCCTAATTACGCTCATCCATGAGCTAATGCGTTGCTCTAGCGCCGGCATCCATGCCGTCGTGCGTCGTTATAAAATGAAGATGGGGAATGCCCACACCGATCATTTCAGGCCTAGCATTTGGGACGCTTCTCGACTTGCACAAATCCCGGATTTCCGGGTAGCACGGGTATAGCTTGCTATTAGTATTGAGAGCAACGATGTAATAATAGTTAATTTTAACTAGCACAAGTGGTCAGATAATCATCGGAATTGGTATTACCACGCTGAAACCTTGCTCTAAGTTCTCAATATTTCAAATTATCATTAACTCTTCATGAATAATCGACGTTCCTCGACTTGCATCAGCAGTAAAGAAAGGTTTACACTGACTGCCTAGTCCGTTAAAAATAATAAGAAGAATACATTTTGCGTTTAGAAGTTATTTGTGAAAACCGCTTAGGTATAGCTCAAGAAGTACTTAGTCTACTTAGCAGTTTTAATATCAATTTACGTTCGATCGACGCTGACCAAAATGGTCGGATATATGTCCACTTTCCCAAGATCGAATTTAGTCAATTTCAGGCACTTATGGTCGCTATTCGACATATTGAAGCGGTCAAAGATGTTCGTAGTGTTCGGCACCTGCCCTCTGAGCAGGAGCATTTCGGTATTATAACCTTGCTAAAGACACTACCTGACCCTATATTTTCGATCGACACTAAAGGACTCTTGACTCGTATCAACGAGGCCGGTCTCAGCTTACTTAGCTTAGATGAAGATAAGGTTACATTGCAGCCTATCGCCAATTTTATCGGCGGATTTTCCTTCGTAAAGTGGTTAGGTCGTGACTTAGTGCAGACTAAAGCGGCCCGAGTTAACATCGGCGGCAGCGAATTTTTAGCCGAGATGATGCCCGTTTATTTTCCGGATGCGGAAGAGGATCAAATACTCGCTGGCGCGGTTATTATGCTTAAATCGTCGCAGCGCATAGATCGTCAGTACAATGCACTGAAAAATAAGAGTAAAGACGGCTTTAGCGATGTGTTAGCGGTGTCTCCAGCCATGATATCCGTAGTCAATACCGCAAAAGCACATGCGATACTCGATGCACCACTGCTTATTATCGGTGAAACCGGTACTGGGAAAGAAGTTATTGCTCGTGCATGTCATACTCAAAGTCACCGCGCTAAGAAGCCGTTTATTGCGATTAATAGTGCCGCAATCCCTGATGAAGTGGTCGAATCGGAGTTATTTGGCTACGCGCCTAATTCGATGGGCACTAGAGCCGAGGGTAAGGCAGGCTTGGTGGAACAGGCTGACGGAGGTACCTTATTCTTTGACGAAGTCGCTGAAATGACTCCATTAATGCAGTTAAAGCTATTGCGGTTAATAGAAGATGGATGTTTTAGGCGGGTAGGTGGGGATATGGAAGTTAAGGTTAATATTCGGATTGTCTGTTCTTCGCAGAAAGATATCGTGGCACTTATACAAACCGGAACTTTTCGTGAAGATCTTTTTTATCGCATTAACGTACTTAATCTCAAGCTACAACCATTAGTGCAGCGAAAGGAAGACATCATTCCATTGGCTGAACAGTTTCTCGATTATTATGCGAAAAAGTTATCCTCTCTGGTCAGCCGACTGTCGATAGACGCACGTTGCCAGCTTGAGGGATACAGTTGGCCCGGTAACGTCCGTCAGCTTAAGAACATTATTTACCGGGCGGTAAGTCAAGTTGGCGACAATGTTGAGATTCAGGCTAAGCATTTGGCGCTGCCTTCTTATAGTGAAGATTTTGGATATTTTGATGATCAATTTGAAGGCTCACTTGAGCAGGCAACGAAACAATTTGAAGCCAGTATACTAAGACGATTATATCCTGCCTATCCGAGCACTCGCTTATTAGCGAAGAAATTGGGTGTGTCACACACCGCGATTGCTAATAAATTACGGGATTATGGTATCGCGAAAATTAAACCGACGAAGAGTTAGGAGTTACCTTGATTAAACTATATGGTTATTGGCGGTCAACGGCCGCTTATCGGGTGCGTATTGCACTCAATATGCTTGGCATAGAATATCAAGCTCTTAGTGTTCATCTGGTCAAAGATGGCGGCGAGCAGCACCACGAGGCCTATGACACAATTAATCCTACTCATCTGGTACCCACTTTAATTGATGGGGCGGTAGAGTTAAGCCAATCGCTTGCGATCATTGAATACTTAGATGAGCGCTATGGAGAAAATACCTTACTACCTACTGATGCTGTAGAGCGCGCGATAGCGCGCGGCTTAAGTCAGGATATTGCGTGTGATATTCATCCAATAAATAATCTTCGTGTGGTGCAACACCTCGCTGACGTTGCTTCCTTCGAGCAAACGGCCAAAGCAGCGTGGATGGTGCATTGGATTGAGTTAGGTTTTACGGCGATAGAGCGTAAGTTAGCACTAACCAGTGGTGATTTCTGTGTCGGTGACCGCCTGAGTATTGCGGATATTTGTTTAGTGGCACAGGTTTACAATGCCAAGCGCTTCGGTATTTCGCTCGAGCCATTTCCTGCCATCAATAAAATAGATAGCCACTGCTTGTCGCTCGATGCCTTTAGACTCGCGGCACCAGAACAACAAGCTGACGCGAACTGATACTAATTACTCACGTTTGGCAAGTAACTGTAGGGTGACTTGCTGTTTCGTGATGTGAATAACCTGTGCCTTGGCACACCATACGTTTTTCCGGTCGATGATATCAATCAACTGGTGCTGGCTATAGAATGGCTGCTCGAAAAGTGTAAGTTGCCCTTGTTCAAATAAGCAATCGAGATCCTCTGGGGTGAGTTGTAGCACCGTGTGGTTGGATAGCGCGAGTGGGGGTTGGATAATTTGTGGTAATAGCATGCTCGCGATAACCCCTAAACTAAAAACGATGAGCCCTGCGTGAATGGTGACTTCAGCCACCATCGATAGCTTAATCGTCACCGCCATAATAGCAATAACAAAGACATCTAACATCGACCATTTACCGATTAGCCCAATGCGATACAGATTCTTAGAGTGTCTTTGAGAGTGCAATGAATTAATGTTAATGGTATATAATAGCATCAACATCTTGAGAGCGGGCATCAGTAAGCTAAAACAAAATAACAACACAAAGAGTATAATTTCTCCCTGGCTTAATAGATGAAAAACACCGGAAGCCAGCGAAAATGTATCATCGAAAAAATAGAAATGTGTGAAGGTAAACATCGGCTGGCTAATGCCGATGATTAACATAAAGCTAACGGCTAGCCAACAGAGATTAAGCACCAATGGTGATCGTTGTTTCATGTTCATAGGATTCAATGTTATAAAGTTCAACTATGACAAAAAAGCCCACCGAGTGCTAGTGGGCGTGTTAGCGCATTTATGCCAATTACAATTTGTTTAAAGCGGCGATCCGTTGTTCGATAGGAGGATGGCTTGCAGACAGCGCACTCAGTGAGCGCTTACCGTTGATACCAAAGGCCATCATCGTTGATTCCATCTGGCTCTCGTTACCACGATTTAAGCGCTCTAGCGCGGCTTTCATCTTCGCGGGGGAGGTCAGTTTAGCGGCGCCAGCATCGGCTCTGAATTCGCGTTGGCGTGAGAAATAAGCAACAATTAAGCTGGCTAGCATGCCAAAAACAACTTCAAGCGCTATGACCACACCAAAATAGGCAAACGTGCCCAAACCTCCTTCACCATCTTCATCTTGAGTGGCAGAGTTAATTGCGCCAGCGATTAAGCGCGCCGCGAATATTACAAAGGTATTAACGACCCCTTGAATGAGTGTCAACGTGATCATATCCCCATTAGCAATGTGGCTAACTTCATGGGCCAACACGGCCTCGACTTCGTCTTGTGACATCTGTTCGAGTAGGCCACTACTAACGGCAACTAATGCGCTGTTGCGGCTAGCCCCGGTAGCAAACGCATTCATATCATGTGATGAATAAATGGCGACTTCCGGCATCTTAAGCCCCGCTTTGCTTGATTGCTCCTTTACCGTGGCTAATAACCACTGTTCAGTCGCATTACGTGGTGATTCAATCACCACGGCGCCCGTTGATTTTTTGGCCATCCATTTGGACATCAGCAGTGAGATAAACGATCCGCCAAATCCAAAGACGGCCGCGAGCACAAGCAAGCCGCCGATACTCGAGCGGTCGAGGTTAAATACACTAAAAATAACACTTAGCACGATGCTAAGAACGATCATCACGGCAATATTTGTGACTAAAAACAAGCCAATTCTTTTCATGGTATTTCCTAAAAATCAAAACATATAGACATAATATGTCCTAAGTTGATAAATTCAAGTGTTAATCGGAAAAAATTGTTATAATTCTGAAAAATATTAAGGAAATATACTCGTGATAAAATTGTTCGTCCTACTGATGGTTAGTCTCTGCCCTTTATTTGCATTTTCTGCACATGTTCAGGACTGTGAAGTACTAGAAAATACAGATGACGTGAAGGCCTGTCATGAACAAAGGTTAGCCAATAAACCTTTATTTAGCGCAAACTTGGTCTCCTACAAACCTAACTACTTTATGCTGTTTTCTCATAATTCACTACGTTCACAACGATCAGGTCAGAGCTTCTCAGATGACATCATTGCCGATAATACCGAAGGTAAGTTTCAATTTAGTTTCAAGCATGAGGTGTATGGCAATCTATTTGGAAGTGGATTAGACATGTGGTTCGCATATACCCAGCAATCATTTTGGCAGCTCTATAATACGGAAAATTCATCTCCGTTTCGTGAAAGTAACTATGAACCAGAGGCTTGGTTAGAGCGAAAGTTGTTGTATGTTGATTATCGAGGATGGCGCTTGGATAAACTGGCTATTGGGATTAATCATCAGTCTAATGGGCGTAGCGGTGAATTTTCGCGTAGCTGGAACCGATTGTTGGTTAGCACTTCAGTACGCCGAGAATGGTCAAACGACAGAGCTTTAGCAATTGAACTTCGCGGATGGAAAAGACTCAATGAATCGTTAGACGACGATGATAACCCCGATCTTACTGAGTATATGGGGCACGGTGAGATAATAATGGCATATCAGTATCAATCTCATCAGGTGTCACTAACTGTACGTAATCTATTCTCTGGTGACTCACATCAAGGCGTTAGTCTCGATTATAGTCATCCTTTGCCGTGGAATGACCGGATCCTTGGTTACATTCAATTTACTGGCGGTTACGGCGAAAGCTTAATTGACTATAACTTAGAAAATAACACCATTAGTTTTGGTGTTGCCATTGCACATTGGCTGTAAGCTCTGTTGTCAGATCGTCTATTTCGATTGCGCGTGATTGCGTATGTGTAAATCCAAGGCGAGCTAATTCCCTAATCGTCTCGCTGACTTGTGTCACTGCGATAACATCGAGATTTAATGAGCTAGCATAGCTAGCAATTGCTTGTGCTAGTTGATGACATAAGGGGTCACTCAGTACAGCATCGGTGAAGTCGTCGCTTACTTTAATTGCATTAACGCTAGCGTCGCGTAGTAAACCGAAAGACGAAAATCCTTGGCCGAAGTTATTAATAATAAACTGACAGCCGCTATGTGCCAATAGATCGATCATACGTTGGCATGATGCCGTATGACTGGCATAACTATTTTCCGAAAACTCGAAACTAAGCAATCTAAAGACCGTTGGCTCAAGCTCACTTAATCGCAATAAATACAGTGCAAAAGAGTGATCTTGTAATGTCGTTTCATTGAGATTTATTGATAGTCTTGGCGGGGGAAGCTCCATGTTTTTTCTCAACCAATCAATACTACGTTCGATGATCCACTTGTCAATCGTGTTGCTTAAATTGTAGCGAGAGGCCGCAGTAGAAAATGCCTGCGAAGAGATAAAGCCACCATCAATCGCAATACTAACTTCCATGTGATAATGGCAAATCTGTGTGGGCTGGTTAATGGTGTGAATTGGCGTAGCAAACAGTGAAAAACTGTCTTGTGCTAATGCGTGCCTTATCTGTTGAGACCAATGGAGGTCGCCTTTGGTTATGTCTACATCATTATGCTGTTGCTGATAAAGCACAATAGCCTGCTCGGTTTTCTTAGCTTCTAGGCGCGCAATATCTGACTGCTGTAGACTTACTTCACTATTGACTAGCTGAGACGTTATCTCGGTCACACCGATACAAAGGTTAATGGCGAATGAATGTTGTTGCCATTGAAAGCGATAGCTACCAATCTGTTCGACTAAGTGGCTTAGGCTCTTATGGGCTGGCTGCCAGTGACAATTTTCCAACAAAATTGCAAACTTGTTGCTTGATAGTCTAGCTAAAACGTCCCGTTTTCTGACGGCTTGGCTTAATAGCTGACCTACTTGTCGCAAGAGTTCGTCGGCGGCATTACGGCCAAGCTGTTGAGCTATCCCCTTGTGTTGTTCTATATTGATGCTACATAAACAGTGTACGGCTGTCTGGTGTTCTTTAGGAGCTAGCACTCTATCCAAGTGCTTAATGAATGCGTGTTGGGTCAGCAGCCCAGTGATATTGTCCGTTGATTTACGATAAGGCTTTGCTGCAAGGTGGTTTGGTACTTCATGAGTGATATTTTCTTGAGAAATTACAATTTGGCTGATCTGTCGTTCAGTATCAACGATTGGAGTCACCGTCGCATATGAGCTGTAATTATCCCCAGATTTTGTGGTATTAATGACTTGCCCATGCCACACATCACCGACAATTAGCATTGAGTTCATTTCTTGGTGGCGCGACTTGTCGACTATATTTGTATCAAATAGCGGTGATGTACTGCCAATGACATCATGCGCACTATAGCCTGAGACTTGCGTATATTTAGGGTTAATATATTCTATTACGCCTTTGCTATCGACGATTGTTACTGCGCAACTCGTGTGCTGTACCGCCAGTGACATTCGATTTTGGCGATAAATATCTTGATGTCTTTCTAGCGTTAACTCGACCAGATGAGCGGTCTCTTTAAGCGCAACGACCATTGCTGGGTTGACTGTAAGTACGTCACTCGCATAGAAATCAAGTGAACCGATCACGTTACCAGAGATATTTCTTAATGGTTGTGACCAACAGGCACGAAAACCCGCGTGATTAGCCATTTCTTTATCGTGAATCCAATATGGGTGCACATTGATGTCTTCGACAATAATCATTTTATTTTGATGAATTGCGCTATTGCTTGACATTAGTCGCTCTTCGATTGCGGTCCCGATCATGGAATGGCGATAAAACCCGGGAAGGTCAAGTGAATATATCTCACGTATTTGTCGAGTCTGATGACGCTTTTGGTCGATCAATGAGATTGCAACGGTGACATGCTTGAGCATATTTTGTGTTTGCTTAATCGTAAATTCGAAGACCTCTGATAGCGACTTATCTTGCTCTAACATCTCAAGCACAGCGCTACGCGATAACTCGCCAATTAACGATGGAGCTGAGTCGACAAGCTCTGTTGTGGTGGATAGTACACCAATGACTCGTTGATCGTTTTTAACCGCAAAACTGGTGATTTCTATATGCTTTGCAATATGTTCATCGGTGATGATGACCGCTTGTGCTTGAACAGACTCGCCATTAAAAAGCGCACGATTAATCGGGTGTTGGCTTGGGCTTATGAATGTCTTTCCGTCGTTTTCAAATAAGGAATTGATCGTCATATCATGCGTGTTGCTAAATAAGATGTTGCTCGGGATATGGGTATTTTTAAGTGCCTTATTATTATGGATAAGTACTTGACCATTTGGATCGCTAAACACCACCTCATCGCTGATACTGTTAATAATACTGTCTTGGATCAGTTGCAGATTAGTGAGTTTATCTTGAGTTCGATTGAGACGTTGACGCAACCTATTAGGCTCTGTTAGCCCTAAATAGCATACAAGGGTGAAGATAGAAGCAAATGAAAGGCTCAATATAATATTGATGATAATTGTCGAAGTGTATGTTTTGGACGTCGGACTTAATTTTAACAATAGATTGGCATTGGATAGACGAATACTGGCTAGGTATATCTTGTGCGACAACGGTTGTTTAGATTGAATTAAAATAGTCTCTTTATGATGTTTATTGATATGCACCAGTTGGTAGTTGAATGATTGTGTATTAATAGCCTCAAGGTAACTTTTAGCGAAGATAAGATCAAGATTCAAAGAATAGGATACATATCCCCACAGCGATTTATCGACCATTACAGGGACATGTTTTACAAACACGCTATGGCCGTTAATATGGTAAGGGGGATCGTAGAACTGGCCGTCAAGACTGTCTCTGTTGACTCGACTAGAAGGCGAAATAATCAAGTTACCAATGGCGTCAGCTTGATGAGGTATGGTGATGGCAGTAACACTATTGGGTGAAATAGCGATCTGGCTAATTTCCGGGAAGCTATCGACGATGTGTTGAGCGAGTGGTACCAGCGTCTCTACATCCAATGAATTTGTTCTGTTTAATTCGAAATTCAACCACTTTTGGCTTGCGGTGGCCTGGGTGAGATGTTGCTCTATTTGAATAGCATGCTTGATCGTCAGCTGCTGTAGTAGTGAGCGCTGTTCTTTTTGTGCAATGTCAAAAGATACCTGAGACCAATAGTTAATGGCGAGAAAACTAACACAAAAACAAATTACAACACCAAAAATCTTAGACTTCATGATTCACATTATTCCATTAGCGAGCGAGATAGTAAATCGAAACGAAGAATGTAGCTTAGATGAGTTGTCAAGATTGCGCTATACCGCACATCTAACTTCTTTGGTCAGCTGATAATACTAGTTAGCTACAAATCTAATGCTATTGTAGTCAATATTCAACCGTTAATTGGTAAAGATAGAAAAAAGGTTGAGTAAGCCTCAACCTTTTTATTCTATTAAATAGACAGGAACAAGCCGGCGAGCGTGGCGCTCATTAGATTAGAAAGGCTACCAGCGGCTACCGCTTTTAATCCTAAGGTCGCAATTTCCTGACGTCGGCTAGGGGCCATAGCGCCTAATCCACCGAGCAAAATCGCAATCGATGACAAATTGGCGAAACCACACAGAGCAAAGGTGACGATTGCTTGAGTATGGGGGCTTAAGGTATCTTTAATCTGTATAAAATCGACATAGGCAACAAATTCATTAACGATAAGCTTTTGGCCGATAAAGCTGCCTGCGGTAATTGCTTCATGCCACGGGACACCAATAAGGAAGGCGAGTGGTGAGAAGATATAACCAAGGAGTAACTGAATCGTTATCCCATCATAGCCTAGCAATGACGCAATAAAGCCGACCAAACTATTTAATAGCGCAATCAAGCCGATAAACGCCAGTAGCATTGCGCCAACATTAAGCGCTAATTGCAAGCCAGAGGCCGCGCCTGAAGCGGCGGCATCGATTACATTGGCCGGTTTGTCTTCCTCGTCATCTGCCGCGAGTGATTCGGTCACTGGTTTGGTTTCAGGAACGATAAGCTTGGCCATTAACAAACCACCCGGTGCGGCCATAAATGAGGCAGCTACAAGGTACTTCAGTTCGATGCCTAGGCTAGCATAACCTGCTAACACCGAACCTGCGACAGACGCTAAGCCGCCGACCATGACTGCGAAGAGTTCAGAGCGGGTCATACCTGCTATATAAGGGCGGACGATGAGTGGCGCCTCGGTCTGGCCTACGAAAACATTCGCCGTTGCTGACAGTGACTCTGTTTTTGATGTACCCAGCGCCTTTTGTAGCAGACCGCCAACGACACTGATGACTTTTTGCATGATGCCTAAATAGTACAGTACAGCGATAAATGATGAGAAAAAGATGATAATGGGTAATACACGCAGTGCGAATACGAAGCCACCATTGCCAAATACCTTAAACATATCGTCAGACACTAAGCCACCAAACAAGAAGTCGAGCCCGGCTTGCGCACTGTCGATCACCGCCTGTACGCCTCCAGCGATACTTGAAAGTACACTTTGGCCCGCCGGAACATACAATACGAATGCTCCGAGACTTGCCTGAATGGCAAATGCAACAATAACTGTTCTAAGGTTAATTGCCTTGCGATTTTCAGATAACAAAACGGCGATGGCAATCAGGGTAACGATACCGACTAAACCCATTAAAACATTCATTTATTTTTCCTTGTGCGTGCTTGTTATTATAATGTTTGCAATTACCGTTGATGATGCAGTTATGCGCAGGTTTTAGCAAACTAAATTATAGTAATACTGTCTGATATTAGCTATTTATTGAACGTAAATCCGACTGATTGACAAATAAATTACGAAATCTTGAATACCCTCACAAATTCGACTAATAACATCCCCTACTAGATATTGAGTTAAGCTAACGTTATCATTTGCGTTCTATCAATTCATTTATGTCGTAAACCATGCAAGATATTCAATGGCAGGTCCTAACGTTTGAACAACTATCCACCGCGCAGCTATACCAGCTATTGCAATTACGTATTGAGGTGTTTGTGGTGGAGCAGACGTGCTTCTACCAAGATTTGGATGGCAAAGATAAGCAAGAAGGTACTGGGCATGTGATGGGATATTGTGATGGTGAGCTTGTCGCTTATTCTAGAGTCTTGGCGCCAGGCGTTTCCTATGCTGGTAAGGCAAGTATCGGTCGAGTGATTGTGCTCGAATCGGCGCGTGGGTTGAAATTGGGTGACCGATTGATTGAGCGTAGTCTGCAATACTGTTTAAGTAATTGGCCTGACGTTGATATTCAAATCTCTGCCCAAGAGCATCTACAAGGATATTATCAAAAACACGGTTTTGTTACTGTGTCTAAAATGTATTTCGAAGACGATATTCCTCATGTTGCTATGTGCGCGCCAAGCAAGTGACAGAATGGATTTCACCAAACGTTATATGTGGGTAACTTGGGCCGCCACTGTAGCTTGACACAGGTCTGACCTGATGTAGTATAACAAGTCTAATTTAAATCTGCGGATGCTTCGATGCCACAATTTTCTAGTACTGATATCACGATAACGTGTGCCGATGGTTGTTCATTGGTCGGTACGCTGGTGAGCCCTCAACAGCCAATTAAAGGCGCGGTCTTGATGGCGCCAGCAACTGGGATTAAAAGACAGTTTTATACCCGTTTTATTCATTTTTTAGCGGAGCAAGGCTACGGCGTAATTAGTTTTGACAACCGCGGTATCGGTGAGTCGTTAGACGGCGATGTACGAGATAGTGATGCGTCACTCCAATGCTGGGGCGAGCAGGACATGCCAGCGGCATTGAGTCATTTGCAGACGGTATTTCCGAATACTTCATATCATCTGGTCGGACATAGCGCGGGCGGGCAATTGGTCGGCTTGATGCCAAACAGCAATACGCTTAGCTCGATGTACAATATAGCCTGTTCATCGGGCAGTTTACGCAACATGAAAATGCCATATTTTGCCAAGGCTCATTTATTCATGAATATCTTTATACCATTGAGCAACTTTCTTTCTGGTCATACTAAGTCACCATTGCTTGGCATGGGAGAGCCACTACCTAAGCAGGCTGCGGAGCAATGGCGTCAGTGGTGTAATGGTCAAGGCTATATTAAGACTGCATTTGGGCGTGGCGTGAATACGCATTTTTATGATCAGTTAACCGTACCAGGACTGTGGGCGTATGCGGTCGATGACGACATTGCTAATGCGGTTAACGTGGCCGATATGATATCTGTTTACTCGAAATCTCCGGCGACAACGCTTGCGCTGTGGCCAAACGAGCATGGTTTGCGCGAAATTGGACATATGAAGTTCTTTAGTCAAAAATCTCAGGTATTGTGGCCTAGCGTTAGCCAATGGTTTGAAAAACATAGTAAATAATTCAGAAATGGTGCTATTCTTAAGTTAGTGGTAAATTGAAGGAGCTATTATGCATCAACAATTTCATCCTCGAGACTGGATAGCATTAGTCAATAAAGTGCTACGCCAAACAGGCCATCGTCGTATTCATATCAAAAGTGTTCTTGAAATCACCGACAATTCGGTGTCATTTATTACTTGCCAAGGCGCAAATATCATTGCGCCAACCTTCAACAGTGTTCACGGTCACGGTATTGGTTTTTTATCGCTATTAAGAGTCGCTAATACGCATCATGCACCACAATGGGATGAAGCGACCGGCGTGCCAGTTCATCATTGTAAGTTAGTGGTTAAAAATCAGCATAACTTTACGCCAATGCTGTATCCATCGATTAGTTACGTTGATCATTGGTTGACCAAGCAATACGGTGATAACGCTCAGCTCCACAAAGAACCGTTTTGTGATGACATCGAAAAAGGCTTTATTGGTCAGTTTCCAACAATTGTCGATATACAGCGCCAGTTAAGTTATCCTATTGTTTAATTTGTATAACAATTTTGTAGTAAAGGGTAACTGTTATGAATATTAAATTAATCGCATCGTTGTTGATCGCGGCAGTGGTAAGCGGGTGTAAGTCTGTTCCCAATTACGATTATGATCAGAGTGTTAACTTTTCACAGATCAAGACGTATGCGTGGGTTATTACGGACAAAAAGACGGTAGAGTCGGCTGATTTTTATCAAAGTGATATTAATCAAAAGCGTATCGTACGCGCTATTGATAATGAGTTGTTAGCGAAAGGATTACAGAAGGTCGCACCGGATAAAGCCGACGTTTTGGTTAATTATCATAGCTCGATCGTCGTAAAGCGCGAGCGTGATTTGAGCAATACGCATCCATATTATTGGAGCTTTGGCCACAGTTTCAACCATTCACACTTAGGTTTTCATATGAACCTAAATAGCATCGAGCGTCAATACAAAGCTGGCTCGTTGGTGGTTGACTTCATTAACCCAAGTAAACAATTGATCTGGCGTGGCGCCAAAGAGTCGCGTGTTCAAGACAAGGTAACACCGGAACAACGCAAACACCGGGTTAAGACCGTAGTATCAACCATCATGGAAAATTTCCCGCCTAAGTTTTAGGAACAACCCCTAAGACTAGACGATATTTAGTTAGTGTCGAAAAAAAGGGTTAGCATCGGCTAACCCTTTTTACTGCTTCATACTCGCTCGTTAGTGACTGCTGCAGCTTTCGCCTTCGCCGTGATCATGTCCACAACCACCTTGGCCTTGGAGGTGACCTTGCTCTATTTCAACTGGAGTCGCGTCACGTAACTCGACCACTTCTACATCAAAGTGCAATGTTTGACCTGCAAAAGGATGGTTACCATCGACAGTAATAAACTCTTCGGTTACTTCAAGCACTGTCACCGGCATTGGCCCCTGATCGGTATCGGCAGTGAACTGCATACCTGCTTCAGCGTCTAGCCCTGCGAATGCTTCGGCTGGTACTTGTTGCTTTAAGTTGTCATTGTAAGGTCCGTAACCATCTTCTGGAGTGATTGTCACTTTCAGTTGATCGCCAGCCTGCTTACCTTCAAGTGCTGCCTCAAGACCTGGGATCATGGTATTGTGACCATGAAGATAATTCATTGGGATGTCATCAAATGAGTTTTCTATTTCTTGCTGCTGATCATCAGTTAAACGGTAATGAACACTGACGACGATATCTTTTTCTATTTGCATGGGGAGATTCCACTGTTAAATTTAAGCCAATTCTACCTTAATTTAACGAGCTTTCATCTATTTTCTTCGATGCGATGTTGATGAACTACGGTAAGCGCGTCTTAATCAAGCCCTAACGATTACAGAGATATCACGGAAAGAGCGTTTTAAATAACGCGCTGATAATGACAAAGATATCGGTACATGTGGAGTAAACCGTATTTTTAAGGATGAAAAATTGATTTTGCTGAAATAGAGCCGTCGAAACTACTTTATATTATGCTCGTAGACCAAAAATTTGTTCGACTGTTACGCACTCAGTTCAATTTAGACTAAAGTAGTAAAAAATGTTAATAAATTGTGATTGACACTAACGCATTAAATGTCCATGCTATAGCCAACCTTTTAGAGAACGCACTCGGAACGATATGCTACGCAATCATACCACCCTCACCATTATTACCACCGGGATTATTAACCGGCGGATTGGGTGAACGCGTTTCTAAAACAACGAAATTAGCAAAGCCCGCGCCCTTACAGACGCGGGCTTTTTTGTTTAAGGCGTTACATTAATGCCAATTTAAAAGCACAGAGACACACAGAATGAATCTTGGGAGAGATTAGATGCGCGTAATGAAGTTTGGCGGTTCGAGTTTAGCCGATTTAGAGAGAGTAGAGCGTGTTGCCGATATATTGGTGGAACGTAGTAATAAAGATCAATTGGCCGTGGTATTATCTGCGCCAGGTAAGACCACCAATAATATCGTCGAAGCGGTTGATTGTAACGCCAGCGGGCAAAGCGATAGCGATGCACTGACGCGAGTTAAAGATACATTTGATGGTATCGTCGCCGGGTTGAGCGCTAAGTACAGTGAATTTGATAGCGCGAGTGTTAACGCGGTGTGGCAACAAGAGTCTGAATTACTGTCCCGTACCCTCAGTGGTGTTCAATTATTAGCTCAGTGTCCAGACAATATCCGTGCGCAACTATTAGTGGTAGGTGAACGCTTATCAATTGCTCTCATGAGTCAGCTACTGCGCGTTCGTGGTGTTAATGTCGATGTGTTAGATCCCAAAGAGTTTATGCATGCCGATAATAACTATCTTGAAGCACAGGTTAATATTGAAGCGGCTCGCGCCACGATGGATGGCAAGGATCTATCGAGTGCTCGGATTTGGTTAATGCCAGGATTCACAGCGGTCAATAACGCCGGTGAAATAGTTACGCTAGGTCGTAACGGTTCAGATTATTCGGCAGCTTGTTTAGCGGCAGCGCTACGTGCCGATTGTTGTGAGATTTGGACTGATGTCGATGGCGTATACAATGCCGATCCACGCTTGGTTAAAGACGCACAATTAATTAACCAGCTAAGCTATCAAGAAGCGATGGAGTTATCGTATTTTGGCGCTAAAGTCTTGCACCCAAAAACGATTGTTCCTATTGCGCAATATCATATCCCATGTTTAATCAAAAATAGCTTTAACCCTAGCGCGCCAGGCTCACTCGTTTCGGCAGAGCGCCAAGACGATGAAAACCAGGTTAAGGCAATCTCGAATCTCGATGATATGTCGATGGTCAGCGTCTCTGGACCTGGGATGAAAGGGATGGTTGGCATGGCCAGTCGTATCTTTGAAGCTATTTCATTGACGGGCGTGTCAGTTAGTCTTATCACGCAATCATCGAGTGAATATAGCATTAGCTTCTGCGTGCCATCGGTCGATCACCTCAGCGTTAAATCGGCGTTGGAGGAAGAATTTGAGCTAGAGCTGCGTAATGATCTACTTGAACCCTTAGAAATTCGTCATCAATTAGCGATTATTTCACTGATTGGCGATCGAATGAAGACAGTGCAAGGGGTATCAGCTAAATTCTTCCAAGCGCTGTCACAGGCTCGGGTTAATGTAGTCGCGATTGCACAAGGTTCTTCTGAGCGTTCAATTTCTGCGGTTATTGATCTTCATCGCTGTCCTCGTGCAATTAAAGCCTGTCATCAACGTTTCTTTAATTCGTTGCAATATATCGACCTATTCTTGGTTGGCTGTGGCAACGTTGGTCAAGAGTTATTAAATCAGGTTCATCATCAAAAAGCGTATCTTGCGAAGAAAAACATCGCGATCCGTGTCTGTGGCTTGGCTAATTCACGCCAGATGTTGCTCACGACTGAAGGAATTGATACCGCGACATGGCAAGAGCAGTTAGCGGCAACCGAACAGGGCTATGATGTTAATCGCTTAATTAGTTTTGCCCGTGAAAACCATTTGCTTAACCCGCTGGTGGTTGATTGTACAAGCAGTCAAACGATTGCTGATCAATATGTGTCGCTGCTCGAAAATGGCTTCCACGTAGTGACGCCAAATAAGAAAGCTAACACTGCATCACAAGATTACTACAAAGAGTTACGTAAAGCGGCTTTAGTTAAACGCCGTCGTTTCTTATATGAAACGACAGTGGGTGCTGGCTTACCTGTGATTGATAATCTACAGAATCTATTGAGTGCTGGTGATGAGCTTGAATCGTTTAGTGGTGTCTTATCAGGCTCGTTATCATATATTTTCGGTCAGCTCGATGAAGGCATGACATTATCACAAGCGACAAAGATAGCCAAAGATAAATGCTTCACCGAACCCGACCCTCGCGATGACTTAAGCGGCATGGATGTCGCGCGTAAAGTGCTAATACTTGCCCGCGAAACCGGTATGGAACTTGAGCTCGACGATATCGTGGTTGATTCAGTGTTACCTAATGATTTCGATGCATCAGGATCAATTGAGGAGTTTATGGCTAACCTGCCACAGGCTGATGCCGCGATTGCTGCACGTATCGACAAGGCGGCGAGCGAAGGTAAAGTACTACGCTATGTTGGTCTTATCGAAGGTGATGAAGACAACCGCGTGTGTAAGGTTCAAATCCAAGAAGTGGCAAGCGATGAGCCATTATATGGTGTCAAAGGTGGTGAAAATGCGCTGGCATTTTATTCACGTTATTATCAGCCTATCCCATTTGTATTACGAGGCTATGGTGCGGGTAATGCTGTTACCGCGGCCGGCGTCTTTGCCGATATGCTACGTACACTTGCTTGGCAGCGTGAGGTTTAACCATGAGCATACGTGTATTTGCACCCGCATCGATGGGCAACGTTAGTGTAGGCTATGACCTACTCGGCGGCGCAGTAGCGCCCATCGATGGCTCATTGTTAGGTGACTTTGTCACCGTCAGTGAAATTGAGCAGGGGATCGATGTTAGTACCATCGGTACCTTCGCCCATAAATTACCCGCTGATCCTAAGCAAAACATTCTATACGATTGTGCTGTTGAGTATCGAAAGTGCTTAATACAACAGGGGATTAGCTACCAAGGCGTTAGACTAGTGCTGGAAAAAGAGTTGCCCGTCGGTAGCGGGCTAGGCTCAAGCGCCGCATCGGTGGTCGCTGCTTTATATGGCTTAAATGAATTTTATGACAAGGCGCTCACTGAGCAGCAAATGTTATTGCTGATGGGGCAGCTCGAAGGTCAAATTAGTGGTAGTGTGCATTATGATAATGTCGCACCAAGCTATTTAGGTGGTCTACAATTGATGGTTGAGCATCAACAGACATTATGTAGCACCATCCCAAGCTTCAATGATTGGTATTGGGTGCTCGCTTTTTCGGGGGCAAAAGTGCCAACCGCCGAAGCTAGAGCGTTAATGCCAAAACATGTGGAACTATCAACCGTGCTTACTTTTGGTCGCAACTTGGCCGCGTTTGTTGATGCAAGCCATCGTGGTGATAGTCAAATGGCTGCCGCCTTGTTAGTCGACGTGATTGCTGAGCCAGCACGCGCGCCAATTATTCCAAAATTTAGCGAAAATAAAATAGCCATGCTAGAACTTGGTGCTCTCGCTAGCGGCATTAGCGGCAGTGGCCCAACCTTGTTTGCTGTCACCGACAGCCTAGCAAAAGCCAAAGAATTAGAACTTTATTTACAACAAAATTATCTGCAAACCGATGATGGCTTTAGCCACATCTGTAAATTAGATACCAAAGGTGCCCGTAGGGAGGCGTAACGTGGAACTGTATAACTTAAAAAAGAATGAACAACGTGTAACTTTTACTCAAGCGGTAAAATTAGGCTTAGGTGACAATCAAGGACTATTTTTCCCAACTCATGTGCCAACATTGGGTAATATAGATGAGCTGTTAGCAAAAGATTTTGTCAGCCGCAGCGTCGATATATTGGATGCCTTCTTAGGTGAAGAGCTTGGTAGTGACGTAGTAGAAACGATGGTACGTAATGCGTTTAACTTCCCATTGGCGGTGCAAAAAGTTAAAGAGGGCGTTTACGCGCTTGAGTTAACTCATGGTCCAACATTGGCATTTAAAGACTTTGGTGCACGTTTTCTAGCGCAATGTCTAAACCAAGTGAGTGATGGTTCAAAGGCAACTATTCTAACCGCGACCTCGGGTGATACGGGCGCAGCCGTTGCTCATGCCTTTTATGGCTTGGATAATATCGATGTTGCGGTACTTTATCCCAAGGGTAAGATCAGCGTATTACAAGAGAAACTGTTTTGTACCCTAGGTAATAACATCCATACTTACGCGGTAGAAGGGCGTTTCGATGATTGTCAGCAGCTGGTTAAAGATGCGTTTGATGATCTTGAACTAAAATCAGCCATCGGCCTTAACTCAGCTAACTCGATCAATATCGCGCGTCTGCTCGCTCAGATCTGTTACTTCTTTGAAGCAGTAGCTAAAGTGCCGAGCGATGAACGGAACAATATCGTGGTTAGCGTACCGAGCGGCAACTTCGGTGATTTAACCGCAGGCATGCTAGCTAAAGCAATGGGGCTGCCTATTAAGCGCTTTATTGCGGCGACCAATCTTAATGATACGGTTCCTCGCTACCTTGAAACTGGACAGTGGACCCCGATTAAAACCGTGGCGACTCGTTCAAATGCGATGGACGTCTCGGCGCCAAACAACTGGCCGCGTATCGAAGAGTTACTAAAGACTCAATATTGGTCTAAGTCGCTAATCAACGGTGTTAAAGTCGACGAAGAGCAAACGGTTGTCGGCCTTAAGGCACTTTACGAGAACGATAACTATTTATGTGAGCCTCATGGTGCAATCGCATCATTCGCACTACAAAATGATTTGGCCGCTGATGAAACTGGCATCTTTATATGTACAGCTCATCCGTCTAAATTCCAAGACAGTGTCGAAGAGATTTTAGATATCCATATCACTTTACCAAAAGCGTTAGCCGATGTGGCAGACAAGGATATTTTGTCAAAAGATATTCAAGCTGACTTTGCCGAGTTGCGCACGCACTTAATGGCGATTTAAGTCAGTTAAATTCGGTTGCTCTATTATCAGAGCAACCATTTAAAAAAAGCTAGTTTGCGATGCAAGTTGGCTTTTTTGTCGTTTTAGCGGGTGAAAATTTATTTTTGTTCTAGACTTATGAATCAACACTAATTGTTACATTTTGATTTTTATCAATGAGGTATGTTCAATTATGGCCGATATTCAGTCTTCAGTGCATCACGCCTTCGAAGCGTTTCAATTTCCTATCTTAAAAGAATCTAAATTTCCAGAAAATTCCGATGAGATTTTTGTTGGACGTAAAGTGCTCCATGATGATTTATGTGCTGCGCTTGAATATTCAAAAGATAAGGGCGGCTGCTTTTTAGTCGCCGGATATCGTGGCGTCGGAAAAACTGCTTTAGTAAAGCAAGCCTTGGCTAATTATTCTCAGAAAGATAATGAGAAAGAACAGCTCGTCATTACAATTAACTTAAGTGATAGTAAAGTATTGCAATTTAGAAGTGTGTTGCTCGATTGCTTGTCGTTGTTTCAGAGTAACTTCAGCTCCCGGATGCAGGAGCCATTTAAACCAAATTCAAAGCCTAAATCAAACTGGCTCATTAGCCTATCAGACTGGCTCCTTAG
>Ga0209395_1000773_pt1 | contig 46362 bp, 34 predicted proteins | sample GOMGulsemesocosm_3_FD_184635 | JGI IMG/M metagenome (GOLD analysis project Ga0209395, IMG submission 184635) | Methane-oxidizing microbial communities from mesocosms in the Gulf of Mexico - GOM9D Gulf of Mexico (SPAdes) (version 2) | ecosystem: Environmental > Aquatic > Marine > Cold seeps... | reverse complement strand
TAATTTATGATTTAAATGGGAACACAATATCTAGCCTAATTAGTTTCACATCGGACAACAATGGAGAGTATTTATTAGGGGGATTAGTAAATGGTGATTATACAAATATTTTGTTAAGCTATCAAGGATGTGTAGCTGCATCAAGTAGTGTTAAAATATACAATGTTTGTGATATACCATCTGGATTTAGTCCTAACAATGATGGTATCAATGATAGTTTCGATATTGCTTGGTTGGAAGCATTGAATATTCAGGTTTATAATAGATATGGAACAGAAGTTTATAAAAAAGCAAATTATAGAGATGAGTGGTATGGAGTGTCTGACGCTGGAAAAGAGTTGTCAGTAGGTACTTATTATTATGTTATTGAAGTTGCTCAAAGATCTCCAATAACTGGTTGGGTTTACATCAATAGAGAGAACTAAAAAATTCAAGATTTAAAACTTACAAATGAAAAAAATAATTATAGCATTAGTTGTACTACTTGGATATAGTAGTACAACGTTTGCCCAGCAAGATCCACAGTACACACAGTACATGTATAATCAGGCCGTAATAAATCCAGCTTATGCAGGATCCAAGGATGCCTTATCAATTGTTTCGTTATACCGTAATCAATGGTCGGGATTTGATGGAGCACCAAAAACACTCACTTTATCAGGACATAGTCCAATAGGTGAGCGAGTAGGATTAGGATTATCTTTTATATCTGACCAACATGGACCGGTAAAGGAGAATAATATTTACGCAGACTTTTCTTACACTATTGATGTTGGTGAAGTATCAAAATTAGCTTTAGGTATAAAAGGAGGGATTACCTTGCACGATATAGCTTTAAATAGTGGTGTTACTACAGCGGTAGCTGGAGATCCTCTATTTGCTCAGGATGCAAGTACAACAACTCCAAATGCTGGTTTAGGAGCATTCTTTTACACTGATAAATACTATGTAGGTTTATCTATGCCAAATGTATTAAGCAGTACTCATTTAGATGAAAACGGTAGAAGTTATGGTAGTGATGTTCAACATTATTTCCTTACCGCAGGTTATGTATTTCAGTTAACAGAAAATACAAAATTGAAGCCATCATTTTTGGTTAAGTCTTCATTTGATGCACCAGTATCTTTTGATGTAAATGCAAACTTCTTGTTTTATGATAAATTTGAAGTTGGAGCATCATACCGAAGTACTGATTCATTCAGTGGTTTAGTAGGATTTGCGTTTACTGATAGTATTCGTTTAGGATATGCCTATGATCATATTATGAGTGATATTCAAGAAGCAGCATCTTCATCACATGAAGTATTTTTGCAATTTGATTTAAACTTTCCAAAGAAAGTATCACGTTCACCACGATTTTTCTAATATAAACAAACGACAAGATGAAAAAACACATATATACAGGGTTGTTCTTATTGGGAATGTTTAGTGTAAACGCTCAAAGTAAGTCAACGTTAAAAGCAGATAAACACTTCGATAATTTAGAGTATGTTGATGCTATATCAGATTACTTAAAAGTTGTAGAAAAGGAAGGCGAAAGCGAATATGTACAGAGCCGTTTGGCCGATACGTATTATAACGTTTTTAATACTACAGCCGCTGAGGAGTGGTATGGAAAAGTAGTAACTACAAGTCAAAACAAGGAGCACTTTTTTAAATATGCTCAAATGTTAAAGGCAAACGGAAACTATGATAAAGCTAATGAGTGGATGGATAAGTTTGCAAACTTAGCCCCAACTGATGTTAGAGCCGTAGCTCATAAAAAGAATCCAAATACTGTAGGAGAATTATTAGGAGATACACCTAAGTTCACTGTTAAGCCAGTAGAAGGATTCAATACAAAGTATTCAGAGTTTGGACCAATTATGCACGAAGGGCAAGTATATTATGCTTCAGCTCGTAGTGGGAAGTCTAAAAAATATGGTTGGAATGAAGAGCCATATTTAGATATTTATGTTTCAGATTATGATGCGCCTTCTGGAGCATTAACTAATGAGTCAGAAGTTGCAGGAAAAGTAAACACAAAGTTTAATGAAGGGACCGTAAGTTTTAGTCCTGACGGAAAAACAATGTATTTCTCAGGAGAAAGTCTTGATCGTGATGCTGGAGTTTTTGGAAAAAAATTCAAGAAAGATGATTCTGGAAAAAGTACTATTAATGTATATTCAGCAACTTTAACTGGTAGTGAGTGGACAAATGTTACTTCTTTACCTATTAATGGTGAAAATCATAATACAGGAGGTCCGGCTGTAAGTACAGACGGAAAGCGTTTGTATTTCAACTCTGATATGGAAGGTACAATCGGAGGTTCAGACCTTTGGTATGTATCTATTAACGGAGATGGAACTTACGGAGATCCTGTAAACTTAGGAAAGGATATTAATACAGAAGGATCAGAAATGTTTCCATTTATCAGTAGTAAAAACATCATGTATTTTGCATCAAACGGTCATCCTGGTTTAGGAATGATGGATGTATTTGCGTCTCAAATGGAAGGAAATGATTTTGGATCAGTACGTAATGTTGGAGCACCATTAAACTCTGGGAGTGATGATTTTAGTTTTACTATAGATGAGGAGTCACAAAAAGGATTTTTTGCATCTAACAGAGCAGGAGGTTCAGGAAGTGATGATATTTATGCTTTCGACCAAATCGTACCCGTATGTGATGTAGCTTTAGCTGTTCAGGTAATCGATGCTAAAACAAGTAAAGTTTTACCAATGACATCGGTTGCTATTTATGATGAAAATAACAATAAAGTAGCAGATAAGACTACGGATGAAAATGGGTACGTTCGTTTCAAATATGAGTGTAACCAAGCGTTTAAAGTTGAGGCTAATAGAGAAATGTATTCTATCAATAGTGTAGCTATAGCAAAAACTGATGAGCCAGATGTTTTAGAGACATTAGCCTTGACACCAATTATTGTTGAAGATAGAGTAGTATTAAATCCTATTTACTTTGAGTTAGACAAGCATAACATTACAGCACAAGGAGCTACGGAATTAGACAAATTGGTTGCGGTAATGAATAAATATCCAAAAATGATTATCAAAGCTGCATCTCATACAGATAGTAGAGGTAAGGATGCATATAACATGGCTTTATCTGATAGAAGAGCAAAATCAACTGCTCAATATGTAATTTCAAAAGGGATTGCTGCTGATCGTATTTCTGGAGAAGGAAAAGGAGAATCTGAATTATTAAACAAATGTTCAAATGGCGTGAAGTGTTCAAAAGAAGAGCACCAAGCAAACAGACGTTCAGAGTTTATTATAGTTAACTTAGATGAAACATTTAAGAAGAACTAAAATTTAAAGTTGTGTTAATCAAAAGCTTTAAGATTAGGTGTCTCATAAATGGTTTATGATTAAGGGGTTAATAATATACTTTGAGACATTTTTTTAAATAGGCCAAGTTCATTCTTGGCCTATTTTTTTAAAAATTAGTCAAAGGCTTTTCATAGTTTCGTCTTACATAGTCAAGGGTGTGTTTTAGTAATTCCCCCATGTTTTCACTACGCTTAAAATTTACATCTGAAGTAAGTTCGTAGGTTTGTTCTTTTAGTAATGCTATATTTTCTTCGGTAGAAATGGTGTCATTTTTCATACAATGAATAAGTTCTTTAACCCTAACCTCGAAACTCAAAAATCGTTTTACTATCATAGAGCGTTCTTCAACTTTATATTGATCTATTGAAGATTCTGGTAGCTTATCTTGTACCAATTTTACCATCTCGTAATTTTCTTTAAAAAATTGTGGACGATACACCTTTAATTTTCCCTCATAACATTGTTGGTCAAAATCAATAGCACGTATATTATAAACAACTTGATCAAAGTCATGAATTGGTATAATTACGTAATTATAGGAACGCATATCACCTAAGTAACGTACCATAGCACGTTCGTTAAACTTAACGAATTCTTTAGCTATTTGTGCTTTTTCGGGCTCTGTACGTTTTGGAAGGATATCTTTTATGAAAACATCACCAGGAATACCAGCAATATGTTCTTCTATTAATGTATTTTGATATATTAAAAAGTTAAGATTGTAAGGGGAAAGCATATGCTCTAATTCCAACCCATAAACACGAGAGGCGTCATTTTTTTTAACATAGAAATAGGTGAAGTTATCATTTAAAATATTTCTAACTTTTACTCTAAAAGGTTTTGAGTTTCCAAAGGTACAGTAGTCTACTGCATCAATATTAAGGTATTTTATATTATTCTCATTACCATCAGAATATAAAATTGTGTAGACTTTTTTTAAGCTCAAGTCAATTTCTGCCCTTTCAGAATCGGTATAATATACACGAATCCATAAAGTGTCTTCATCATTTTTATCATAAACTATTACAGAACCTGCAAAGCGCAGTAAATCATCATAGAATATAGGTATCTTACTAACTCTTTTATAATCAATGAGGTAGTCGTTTAATAGTTCTGAAATAGGAAATGCAGGTTTCTTTTTTGACATTAACTTTTCGTCCATGTGTCCTTTTTTTTCAAAGCTACACAATTTTGAATTTAATCCCACTAGTGGGGTTAAATCCTTGAGGCTTCCTTCAAATGAAAAATAATATTGTTTAATTCATACCTTGTGTTCTTGTGCCGATGATATTGATTAATTTGTTATTTTAGACGAACTAATGTAAAAGCTAGAAATATATAAATGAAAAACATATTCGAAAAATCCAATGCTCAGGAAGTTATCAATCGTATTGATAACTTAACTCCAGAGACAAAAGGTGAATGGGGTAAAATGAATGTAGATCAGATGTTAGCACATTGTAATGTAACTTATGAGATGGTATTTGACGATAAACACAAACGTCCAAATGGGTTTGTAAGGTTCATGTTAAAATTACTTGTTAAACCAGCAGTTGTTGGAGAAAAAACATATCCAAAAAACGGAAATACAGCGCCTCAGTTTTTAATTAAAGAAAGTAAAGATTTTAAAAAAGAGAAAAAAAGGTTGATCGCATATATTAATAAAACTGCGAAATTAGGGGAAACTCATTTTGAAGGGAAAGAATCTCACTCATTTGGTAATTTAAAAGCTAAAGAGTGGAACAATATGTTTTACAAACATTTGGATCATCATTTAAATCAGTTTGGTGTTTAATACAACTAGTAGTTTTAATTTTAAGAAAAATAAATCATTGACAATGAAAGTTATCTTTTCGGTTTTATGCCTATTATGTATACAATTATCAAATGCTCAAGAAGCTGCATTACCAATACTAAACAATTTTAATAAAGTACGTGACTTTACAATTAGTAATAATCAAGCAGAAGCATATTTTACTGTTCAAAGTCCTAATGAAGAGTTGTCGGGTATTTTTAAAACAATAAAAGTAAAGGGGAAATGGCAAGAAGCTACTTTAGTTTCATTTTCTGGACAGTTTAAAGATTTAGAATCCTTTTTGTCTCCTGACGGTCTGCAATTGTATTTTGCCTCAAACAGACCATTATTAATTTCAGAAACCAAGACAAAGGATTTTGATATTTGGGTTGTAGAGCGCAAAGCAATTACTGATGATTGGTCAGCTCCTAAAAACATAGGGGCACCTATAAATTCAGAACACAATGAGTTTTACCTATCTATAGCAAACTCAAAGAATGTGTATTTTACAAGTGATCGTCCTTCTGCAAAAGGAAAGGACGACATTTTTCTATCAGAGTGGAAAAATGGAAAATATCAGGTTGCTATTTCTTTGTCTTCAGCTATTAATACAGAAAGTTATGAATACAATTCATATATAGCTCCAGACGAGAGTTTTATGCTTTTCGGTGCGTATAAAAGAGTTGACGGATATGGAAGTGGTGATATTTATATTAGTTTTAATGAAGGAGGGAAGTGGTCTTTGGCTAAAAATATAGGAGAAATAGTAAACTCAAAATACATGGATTACTGCCCATTTGTAGATTGGAAAACCAAGACTTTGTATTTTACTAGTAAAAGATCGATATTGAAAGCTGATAAGAAGTTAACTAGCTCGGAGTTTTTAAATGAAGTCAACAGTTATAGTAATGGGCTTTCTAGAGTATATAAAATTGAAATTAGTACTTTACTAAATGAATTAAAATAAACGGATATGAAATCTAAAGCCACTACAGTAGAGCAATATTTAACGGAATTAACAGATGATAGAAAAGAAGTAATAACAAAACTTAGGCTATTAATTTTAGATAACCTTCCTGAAGGATTTGAAGAAGTAATGAGCTACGGAATGTTAGGCTATGTAGTACCTCATAGTTTATATCCAGGTGGGTATCATTGTGATCCAAAATTGCCATTACCATTTATAAATCTAGCATCTCAAAAGCAGCATATTGGCTTTTATCATATGGGTATTTATTCTGATGAAAAACTCTTAAATTGGTTTACAGAGGAATATGATAAAACCGGTATTAAAGTAAAATTAAATATGGGGAAAAGTTGTATTCGTTTTAAAAAGGAGTCAGATATTCCATTTGAATTATTAGGTAAATTGGTGTCTAAAGTTACAGCTCAACATTGGATTGAAACTTATGAAGGCGCTTATAAAAAATAATATGGCAAAGAAAACCTGGATAGAAAAAAGGGATACTGATAAAGACTATATTGTTAAGGTAATTGAAAAACGATTTGCCGATATGCCCGAAGGGTGTAAAATGTTTATAGCAACTCCAAAAATTATAGATGAATATATAAAATGTATTCAACTTGGTAACGAATTGGATATTCCTACAATGCGTAATGATTTAGCTATTGAGTATCAAGCAGAGAAAACTTGTCCAGTTACTTCTAGTATTTTTTTACGAACGGTAGCTGAAGCAGCTTTAGAAGAAATGCATCAAGGAAAAACTCTTGAAGAAATTACTCCTTTTTAGCGAATGATGACACCAAAAGATAAAATAGCAAAGAAGTTAAGTTGTGGAATAGAATTTATTAAAGTTCAGAGAGCTAAAGAAGGATTGAAATAGAAATGAAAATGTACACGAAACATAATTTCTTTAAACATACCTATTGTGAGTTTGAAGAAGTACCTGAAGATATCTTTAAGGATAATACGGCACACTATAAAAGTAAATCAGATTCCTTATATCATTATACTCTAGAAGGAGTATATAGATATTCGGATCATTGGGGGAGAGTAGCAAACTGTAGATGGAAATTGCTAGCAAATGATGATTTTAAAAACCAACAATATCATTTAGGTTTTGCCAAATGGACTGAGTTTTATCATTTAAATGATACAGAAAAGTTGTTTTATGTTCAAGTTGATTTTGAAGATAAAAAAGTAACTTTTCAACATATTGGAAACGAATTAAAGACCACTAAAGTATTGTTTACTGCTCTAGAAGCTCGAAAAAGAGTTAAAAATATCAGGCTATTGTTAACCGAAGACAAATGGGCGAAATACTTTGATTGTGATTTATCAATATTGCGAAAAGAACTAATAATGGACTATTTAGGGAGTAACAAAAATTTAGCCGCCATAAAACAAGTTTATAAAGCTAAATACTAAAGTTGTAACTCCATTTTAATGTCTGCTCTAGCATAAGGACTATTTGGATCAGGGAGTATTTCTCTAAACCCATATTTTTTATATAGATGTAAGGCGGGTTTTAATTTTCTATTTGATTCTAGCATCAAGGTTTTAATTCCTTTTTCGTGAGCATAAGCTATTATAAATTTCATTAATTCATTTCCAATTTTATAGCCTTTATAATTTTCTGTTACGGCCATTTTAGCCAATTCAAAATAGGAGTCTGTTATTTTTAGCAAAGCAACTGTGCCTACAACAGTGTTGTTGATTTTAGCAAAAAATATTTCACCACCTTTATCAATAATATAATTTTGTGGGTCCTCTAGCATTTCTGAATCATGAGGCTCAATTGTAAAATATTTTACCAACCACTCATAGTTCAGTTGAGTAAAATTAGTTGCATATTGTTTTTCAAAAGTGATTATGACAGTGTTTTTATTCATTTCGACTTAAATTATGCGCGCATAGTAATAATGTATTATATTTGATGTAAATTTATAAGATTTTAATTTCGATTCCAATGTCAAAAACAACTTTACAAGAAATGTTACAAATTGAGCACCCTATAATTATGGCACCTATGTTTTTAGTGTCAAATGTAGCAATGTCTATAGAAGGCATGAAACAGGGAATAGCGACTTGTATACCTGCATTAAATTACAGGACTTTAGATGATTTAAGAACAGCTTGTAAAGAATTAAAAGCAGCTAAAACTGATAATGGAGCATTAGGATTTAATTTAATAGTAAATAAATCAAACCCTAAATTTAAAGGTCAATTAGAAGTGATTTGTGAAGAAGGAGCTGACTTTATTATAACCTCATTGGGTAGTCCTCAAAGTACTATTGAAGCGTGTCATAAAGTTGGTATCAAAGTATTTTGTGATGTTGTAGATGTTGCGATGGCTAAAAAAGTAGAAGTCTTAGGAGGTGATGCTATTATCGCTGTTAATAATGAAGCGGGTGGACATAGAGGTGATTTGAGGCCTGAAGAACTGATTAAGGCTATTAATGATAATTGTACTATTCCTGTAATTTCTGCCGGTGGAGTAGGATGTAAAGCCGATATTGATGAAATGATTTCTTTTGGAGCTATAGGAGTTTCGGTTGGAAGTCCGTTTATAGCAAGTGAAGAAGCAAGTGTTTCTCAAGAATATAAGCAAGCTTGTGTTGATTATGGAGCAAAAGATATTATTATGACTGAACGGATTTCAGGTACGCCTTGTACGGTGATAAAAACTCCTTATGTAGAAAAAATAGGAACTAAAAACTCTTGGATAGAATCTATTTTAAACAAGAATAAAAAGTTGAAAAAATGGGTGAAAATGATCCGTTTTACTATTGGAATGAAAGCCGTCACTAATGCAGCAAATAAAGCAACGTATAAAACCGTTTGGGTCGCTGGTCCAAGTATAGAATTTACTAAATCAATTTTACCAGTAAAAGATATTGTTAAGAAGTTGGTTTCATAGTAATTTCTATAATAGCCCAATTTTTTGTAAATTTAATAGATGGTGGGCTATAATTATTTTAGCGGTGTTTTGATAAAATATCAGGTAAAAGTAAGAGGCTTTAACCTGATGAAATTATGTGTTAATACTGTAGTAATATTATACTCATTCTTTATACATGCTCAATCAACAGATGTTATTCCTCCAACAGTTACACATTTAAAAAACTATCCACCACCTTCAACTAAATATCTGCAGGAAGGAATTGCACAAGGTAAAGGCTTTTATAAAACATTTGATACCGAGGATGGTTTAGCAAGTAATACAATTAACTCTGGAGCAAACAGTGTACTTTGTGATAGTAACGGTAATTTATGGTTTGCTACAAATGGAAAAGGGGTGAGCAGGTATGATGGAAAAACTTTTGCTAATTATGGCACTTTAGAGGGGTTGGCCAGTAATATTATTCATAGTATTTGTGAAGACAAGCTTGGAAACCTATGGTTTGGAACCAATGGATTTGGGGTTAGTAAATATGATGGGAAGTCATTTACAACTTATACTACCAAGGATGGATTAGCGAATAATAATGTAATGAGTATAATTTCTGATAGTTGTGGGATTCTATGGTTTGGTACTTTTGGAGGAGGTGTAAGTAAATTCGATGGTACATCTTTTTCTACAATTACAACCAATGATGGATTAGCAAGTAATAAAGTGATGAGCCTTGTAGAGGATAAAAGAGGTAATATATGGATGGGGACCTATGGGGGGGGAGTGAATAGATATGATGGTAAATCACTTTATATCTATGATAAAAGACAAGGCTTAACTAACAACATAGTTTACGAAATTATAGAAGATTCACACGGAAATATTTGGATAGCCACAGAAGGGGGGGTGAATAAAATAAAATGGAATTTTGGAAGTAACCAAATATGTCTTTTAAATACGTGTAATCATAATTTACAGAATGTTATTGGTATAGATGAGCATAATAAAAATATAAGTGAATACATTACGACATATACTACAGATCATGGACTTCCAGTTAAAAGTGTTTATAATATTGTTGAAGATAAATTTGGGAACATTTGGTTTAGTACATGGGGAGGTGGAGTTAGTAAGTTTGATGGGGAAAATTTTATAACTTACGGGAAAGAGCACGGGTTAATAAGTAATTATATTAGGAGTATTACTTTAGATAATGTAGGTAATTTATGGTTTGGTACTTCAGGAGGTGGGGTAAGTAGGTATAATGGAAAATCTTTTTTAACGTATAGTACGGAACACGGATTAGCAAATAATAAAGTTTTTTGTACAACTGAAGATAAAAAAGGAAATATTTGGTTTGGAACCTTTGGGGGTGGAGTAAGTATGTATAATGGAGAATCCTTTGTTACTTATAGTATGAAACAAGGGTTAAGTAATGATTATATTTTAAGCATAACCGAAGATAGAAAAGGAAATGTTTGGTTAGGTACTTGGGGTGGTGGTGTAAGTATGTTTGATGGTAGTTCATTTACGACGTATACAACACAACAAGGTTTGGGGAACAATATTGTTACTTGTATAACACAAGATAAAAGTGGGGATATTTGGTTTGCAACAATGGGAGGGGGAGTTAGTAAATTTAATGGTGAATCATTCAAAACGTTTACTAAGGAAGATGGCTTAGCTAACAATCAAGTTCGAAGTATTATACAAGATAGAAATGCCAACCTTTGGATGGGGACAATGGAAGGTGTTAGTATGTTTGATGGTGAGAAGTTCACTAATTATAAGAAGCAAAAAGGGTTGTTTAATGATGATATTTCTGGAGTTATTGAAGATAAAAAAGGAAATTTTTGGATTGGTACTAGAGGAGGTGGAGTTAGTATATTAAAACCAAATACGAAGCAAGGAAATGTTTTTTCTAACATAGATGTTTCTAAAGGTTTACCTGATAATCAGATAACTGGAATTGTTGAGGATAAAAAGGGAAATATAATAATAGGTACTAATAACGGATTGGGAGTAATACCATTAGGGGATTTAAATATGGGTATAGAAATCTACAATCAGTTTAATGGATATCCTGTACAAGATGTAAACGGGGGAACTAATAGTGGTTCAATTTATTGTGATAGTAATAGTGTAGTTTGGATAGGAACGGGGACAGAAAAAACAGCATTGGTGAGGTTTGAATATAATGAGATACTTAAAAACTTGAATCAGCCAAAAATTGTTGTAGAAAAAGTAAAAATAAAAGAAGTTGAAATTTGTTGGTATAGCTTAAATAATAAGCAATTATCTGATGATGAGCATAAGATATTAGAACAACAAGAAATTTTAACATATAATAAGGCTCTAACGAATACAGAAAGGGAACTTTTAAAAAAACAATTTTTAGGTATTGAATTTAATAAGGTTTCTAAATTCTATCCAATACCACAGAAATTAAATTTACCATATAAGTTTAATACTATTTCTTTTGAATATAATGCTATAGAAACTGGTAGGAATTTTAAAGTGAATTATCAATATATGTTGGGTGGGCAAGATGAAAACTGGAGTGCTATAACCAAGAAAACCGATGTGTCCTTTAATAACCTATATGAGGGGGAGTATATCTTTTTATTAAAAGCCCAAAGTCCTTGGGGTGTATGGAGTAATCCTGTTAAATATAGTTTTGTAGTACTACCGCCTTGGTATCGTACATGGTGGTCTATGGCCTTGTATATAGCCTTGTTTATTTTTGGGATGTGGTATATAATCAATATAAAGACTAAAACATTAAAGCTAAGACAAAAAGAACTTAAAATAAAGATAAAGAATGCTACCATAGAAATTCTTGGTCAGAAAGAAGAGCTGGCTACTAAGAATATGGAATTGTCGAAAAAGAATGAGGAGAAAACGGACATGTTAAAAGAAATTCATCACAGGGTAAAAAATAATCTTCAGGTGGTGAGGAGCTTATTGAAATTACAATCTAGAAGTATTGAAGACCAAAAGGTAGTAGCTATGTTTGAAGAAGCTCAAAATAGAGTATTGTCTATGGCTTTATTACATGAAAAGATGTATCGTTCTGATGATTTAAAGCATATAGATGTTCAAGAGCATGTTACATTACTTGTTGAAGATTTAGTAAAAACATACGCTGTTGGTAAGTCTATTAAACTTGATATAAAAATTGAAGAAGTAGATATTGGGATGAGAACCTTGATTCCATTAGGTTTAATAATTAATGAAATTATCACCAATGCTTTAAAATATGCATTTAATGGGGGCAATGGTAATATTATAGTTCACCTTAATCAGGTTGATGTAAATAATTTTGAGTTGATTATTGGAGATGATGGTGTTGGAGTAAGTGAGAAAGAGCAAAAAGAATCTACAGGAATTGGAACAAAACTTATACATTCTTTTACGAGACAATTAAATGGGACTTTACAAAGACTGGATAAACCTGGCACTGTTTTTAAACTTATTTTTGAAAGGATAGGAACTAATTGAAGTTTATCCTTTAAAAGATGTTTTAAAGAATAATAGTTTTTAATTCTAAACCAGACTCTCTAATTTATCAACACTCCAAGCTTCTGGTTTTGCATTAAACATAGGTTTGGTTACAGCCCATATACCTTGAAATAGTTCAGAATTCCTGTAGTTATCCAATGCGTCTTCATTATCCCAATAACTATAGGTGAAAAATACATTTTTGGATTGTTTATCATTGTACAATTCTAAAAACTGACAGCCAGGGAAGTTTCTGATAGAAAGTTTTTGATTATTAAAGTTGGAAAGAAATTCTTCAATTTTATCTTCCTGTAAACTTAATTTTACGATGCGTACTAACATAAGTATTTATTCTTTTTCTGAAAAAGTAACAGAAATGCTATCACGATAACTTATCCCAAGTAGGGTAGAAGCTCCTCCTGCAGTTTCAAGGCTACTTTTATATAGTGCAATTTCTAAATAAGTATTTGAATTGTATAAGGCAATCCTTTTACCGTCATTAATTCTTTTATCTTTCGGAGTATCATAATTTATAAATTCTCCGTAAGAATTGTAAATAGTGTTGAACACAAAGTTTCTAACGGTTACTTTAAATTTTCGGCCTTTAGCAATACGTGTAACTAATTCTTTTGTAACATTGGTAATAATATTGCCATAGTTATCAATGTATTGTATATGTCCTACAATGATGGTTTCATCAGGGTTAACTACCGGCATTATATTGGTAACTTCTTTAAGTTTATTAAACGGTCTTCCAATGATATCTAAATTACCACCTCTAGCTAAATGACAAGCTACTTTTGTAAAAATATTCTTTACAGGAAAATTATCATTCAAACTTTGATGAGCAGTAATTTCAATAAGCTTTTCAGGGTGCTTAGTTGTGTTCAGAACAGATAAAATTCCATTGTTTGCACAAATAAAATAGTGTCCGTCCAATAGCATTGCTAAATGTTGTGTTTCTCTATTTATCTCAGAATCAACACCTATGATGTGAATTGTTCCTTTTGGGAAATTTTTGTATGTATTTTTTATAATATAACTCGCCTCATTATAATTAAAAGGTGTAACTTTATGAGAGACATCAACAATAGTTATTTCAGGTATTTCTGAATAAATAACACCTTTAACTGCAGCCACATAATGGTCTTTTAGTCCAAAATCTGTTGTTAAGGTAATTATTGCCATTAATATATTGTTGAATGTTAGGTTTGACTTGGCAAAATTGCGTAATTTTGTGGAGTAAATCTAATGAAATTTTAGTTAATTCTTAACAAAAAAAACTTTAGCATTTGAAAGAACTTATATTTGAACTTACCGAGATTAATCCGAGAGAATTCTGCGGAGAACAAAATACCAATATTGATTCTTTAAAAAAATATTTTCCAAAGCTTAAAATTGTAGCAAGAGGAAATAAAATTAAAGCTATTGGTGGTGAAGAAATTTTAGAAGAATTTGATAAACGCATGCGCATGTTAGTGATGCATTTTACCAAGTATAATAAAATTGATGAAAATATAATAGAAAGAGTACTTACCTCAAATGGGCAAGAGGATATACAAACATCCAAAAGTAGTGATGCTGTTTTAGTACACGGTGTTGGTGGTAAAATGATTAAAGCCCAGTCAGTTAATCAACGAAAATTAGTAACCATATCAACTAAGAATGATATGATTTTTGCTGTAGGTCCAGCAGGAACTGGTAAAACATATACAGCAGTTGCATTGGCTGTAAAAGCATTAAAGGCAAAAGAAGTAAAACGTATAATTTTAACTCGACCAGCAGTTGAAGCAGGAGAAAACTTAGGTTTTTTACCTGGAGATATGAAAGATAAATTAGATCCGTACATGCAGCCTTTATATGATGCATTGCGAGACATGATTCCGTCTGAAAAGTTAGAGTCACATATTGAGAAAGGAATTATACAAATTGCACCTTTAGCATTTATGAGAGGTAGAACTTTGGATAATGCTTTTGTGATTTTGGATGAAGCACAAAATACAACTCGAGCACAAATGAAAATGTTTTTAACCCGTATGGGTAAAAATGCTCGTTTTATCATAACTGGTGACCCTGGTCAAATTGATTTGCCTAGAAGAACAGTATCTGGATTAAAAGAAGCTTTATTAGTGCTAAAAGGAGTTGCTGGTATTGGGTTCATTTATTTAGATGATAAAGATGTAATTAGACATCGATTAGTTAAAAAAGTTATAGCTGCATACAAGGAAATAGAAAACGAATAAACAAACAACATACCACTACAAACAACTACAATGAGTACTACGATTAACGATACAAATTTTAATTTCCCAAAACAAAAAAATATATATAAAGGGAAGGTTAGAGAAGTTTACAACATTGATAACGAAAAATTAGTAATGATTGCATCTGACAGATTGTCTGCGTTTGATGTAATTATGCCAAAACAAATTCCTTATAAAGGGCAAATCTTAAATCAGATTGCAGCAAAAATGATGGATGAAACCAAGGACATAGTTCCTAATTGGATTCTTGCAACTCCAGACCCTAACGTTGCAGTTGGGTATTTATGTGAGCCTTTTAAAGTAGAAATGGTTATTCGTGGATATTTAGCTGGTCATGCCGCTAGAGAATATAAATTAGGGAAAAGAACTCTTTGTGGAGTAGCTTTACCCGACGGATTAAAAGAGAATGATAAATTACCTATGCCAATTATAACGCCTTCTACTAAAGCGGATAATGGAGAGCATGATGAAGATATTTCTAGAGAAGCAATTTTAGCGAATGGAATAGTATCTAAAGAAGATTATGAAGTTTTAGAAAAATATACCCAAGCATTATTTCAAAGAGGGACTGAGATAGCTGCTAAGAGAAATTTAATTTTAGTTGATACTAAATATGAATTTGGAAAAACAGCTGATGGAAAAATTGTGTTGATTGATGAAATTCATACTCCAGACTCATCACGTTATTTTTACGCCGAAGGATATCAAGCTCGTCAAGATGCTAATGAAACTCAAAAACAGTTGTCTAAAGAATTTGTAAGACAATGGTTAATTGAAAATGGATTTCAAGGTAAAGACGGGCAACAAATTCCTGAAATGTCAGATGTAAAAATTAATGAAATCTCTGATAGATATATTGAGTTATTCGAACAAATTACGGGAGAACAATTTGTAAAAGCAGATTTAGCAAATATCGAATCTCGTATTGAAAAGAATGTGTTAGCTTATTTGAGTTAAATACATTAATCATAATTATACTAAAAAGGCATCATTAATTGATGCCTTTTTTTGTAGATTTAAATCTTTAAATAAACTGTTATGAAAAAAATAATTGTATTTATGGGCTTAATTTCTGTTATGGCTTGTAAAAAAGACAAACAAGAAAAATTAATAGTAGATAAAGAATTTAAAGTAGGGAGTTATAGAGCGTCTCTAGCTATTAAAGATCAGAAAGAACTTCCTTTTGTATTTAAAGTTGACTCAGTTAAACAAATGACAATTTTTAATGCTGAAGAGAAAATATTAGTTGATGATATTAATATAAAAGGAGATTCTATTTTTATAAAAATGCCAGTGTTTGATGCTCAAATTATAGGTGTAATCAATGATAGAGGAAATATAAGAGGGAACTATACTAAAGAGCCTAAGAATTTAAAAGTGCCATTTGAGGCAATATACGATGTACACTTCAGGTACCCAACTACGACAACTACTCATAATCCTATTGCAGGGAATTGGGAAGTCACTTTTAGTCCAAACACAGAAGAGAGTTATAAAGCAATGGGGGTTTTTAAAGACGGACCAGATAATAAAGTTACAGGTACTTTTTTAACTGAAACGGGTGATTATCGTTTTTTAGAAGGAGTTTTGGATGATGAACGCTTGAATTTAAGTTGTTTTGATGGTGCTCATGCTTTTTTATTTGACGGATTAGTTAAAAATGACAGTATAACTTCAGGAATGTTTTATTCGGGAAATCATTATAAAGAAGCTTGGGTAGCAGTTAAAAATGACACCTATGAATTATCAGATCCAAATACATTAACTTTCTTAAAAGAAGGATATGATAAAATTGAATTTACATTTCCTGATTTAAATGGGAAACAAGTTAGTTTAACTGATGATAGGTTTAAGGGAAAGGCTGTAATTATTCAAATTATGGGTAGTTGGTGTCCTAACTGCTTAGATGAAAGTAAATATTTAAGTCAGTTTTATAAAGCAAATAAAAATGATGATTTGGAAATTGTAGCCTTAGCTTTTGAAAATGCTAAAACAATAGAGAAAGCTACGGTTAATTTAAATAGGTTAAAAGATAATGTAGGGATTGAATATCCTATTTTAATTGCACAGCATGGTTCAGCACGTAAACTATTAGCAGCTGAAAAACTACCAATGTTAAATCATATATTATCTTACCCAACTACAGTTTTTATTGATAAAAAAGGTACAGTTCGTAAAATTCACACAGGATTTAGTGGCCCTGCAACTGGAGAAAAGTATATCCAGTTTACAAAAGAGTTTGAAGCTTTTGTAGAGAAGTTAGCTTCGGAGTAATAAGCTATTCATATTAATTAAAAAGGCTGTCATATGACAGCCTTTTTAATTAATATGAAATTAACGTTTTTTGTTAATCAAGTCTCTTTTTTTAACCCACATATCTGGTTTAAGTTGGAGTATTTTCTTTCCTTTCTTTTTCATTTTCTCATACTTTTTCATGTTGCGATCAATAGCATCAGACATGTCTTCTTGTAACTCTTCTAGTTTAGTTATATCAAATACTTCAGGCATGTATTTCGTCATCAATTTTTTCATCTGCTTCATCTTGTAGTTGTTTTTATCAACAGGCTTTAGCCTAACAACACCTCCCATCTTTGGTATAACATCTATAACATATCTTTTACCAGCAATTAAATCAGCTTCAATAAAAGATGTATTGGAGTATTTAGCCCAAAATACATGCTTACCAGGCTCACATTCATAAATAGTGTATTTTTGACCAGTGTATTGCCCAATAGCTTTTTCTCCATCAAAATAAGTAAACACCTGATATGGTCCTAAAATTTTAGCCCTAGAGAAAATCACTTGACATTTCCCTGAGCTTACAGTAGGAATGCTCTGAGAAAAAAGAAATGAGGCTTGTATTAAAATAAGTATTAGGGTTATTTTTTTTTTCATAATATGTTTTTTGTTTAAGCTATTATATTTTTTTAAGTAATATTTTTTCTTGTGTAAACTGATAAGTTGCATCTAAAAAAGATACCATTTTAGACCAATTTTCTTTTGCTTCGTAATTGTTTTTGTAATATTTATGGGTAATGATTTTTAAGATGTTATCTTCTATTTTTGCAGTACTTGTAAATCCTCCAGTATCATTAGTGATAGTAACATTTAATTTATCTAGCCCAGAAACGGTATATCCATCTGGAATTTTAAGAGTAACATTGTTGCTAAATGATCTTGAGTACCCCATATAAATATTATAGTTTCTATCTTTTTCATTTTCGCTAATCTCTACTTGAGAACCAATTAATTTACCAACATTTAGAATGTAATTTTTACCAGCTCTTTTAATAAAGTCATCTGTAATGTTAAAATCCTCAGTAAATTCAAATGGATCATTATTACTGAATCTACCATTATTGTCTATGGAAAAAGAATAGTTATCAATGTCAAAACTATACTCATTCTTTAATTGTTTTAGAAAGTCTTCTTCTTGATTTTCTTTTAACTTAGAAATTAAAGCATCAAACTCTTTTTTGTATTTAGCTTTCGTTTTTTTCTTTTTGATTTTGTCATATAATGATTTAGTACCGTATTTTGAATAATCTTCATATACATAATCATAAAATTTAAGCCTGTCTTTTTGTTCATTTGCTTTATTATGCCCTGTATAACTAGAGGTTTTATGAACATTAACGCTTGAGAAATCTTCTGAAATAACCAAATCTAGTTTTTCGTTATTATTGTTCTCTTCGTAAGTTGATTTAGGAAATGTAATAGTTTCAATATCATCAATATATTTCCTGTCTGTAACTTTTAAAGCATATGCATCAGTATTTTCTAGCAGCGGGTTTATGCGGTTTACATTTGAAACATGATTAAATGATTCAATATAAAGTGAAGGAGTAGTGTTAACTTTCATTAAAAAGTTAACATTACTTTCTAGTAAAAGCTGTTCAATGTTTCCGTTGTAACGTTTGGTACCAATTAGTATTTCATAGTTTATTTTATAATCCTTTAGAAATGCCGCGAAAAATCGAATAAAATCCTTTTCTTTTTTAAAAAATATTGGGTTTTTACCATAATACTCATAAGGATATATGGTATTAATATCTGCGTTTTCAACAACAATTGCTTCGATATAATTCGTGAAATATGCATGTCTTAAATAATAGTAAACGGCTTTTACTTTTTCTTCATCTGAAGAGAATGTTTTGTCTTTTAAAAAACGCTTTACATCACTTAGTTTTCCATAAGGTCTAAATTGGTCTTCATAAAAGTCAAAAATATCTTCTTTTTTAATATGATCTTTTATGATGTTAACATCTTTAGAAATAAAAGTATAAGCCTTTTTTTCGTACTTTCCTGTTCTAGCAAAGTTAACTTGAAATTTATAAGCAGGTAGTTCTACAAAAGGGTAAAACCAACGTTTTGAAGATTTTTTAGCTACTTTTTTTAGTTGAAAACTATATATTCTTTTATTATCTTTTTTATTTTTTGTTTTAATGTTTTTTCTAGTAAGTTTCGGTACGCCATTCAAAGGGGTGAAATTTATAAAAAAATCTTTTTCAGTTTTTAGTGAAAACTGATAGTCTAATATTGGATATTCAGCATTTACATAGTTTTCAACTGGTTCATAATGAAATAAATCATTTTCACCCATTATAGTATTCGTATAGAAAAAATAATCAATAACATCTCCTTTTTCAAGATTTGGTATAGCTAATTTATTTTCTTTTTCACCTTCTATTACCTCTTCTTCAACATCAATTATTAGTACTGATCCGTCTGGTTTAATAACCTTAACACCAATTACTAGACTATTTGTAACTCTACTTCCAGATCTATAGTAACTACTATTTTTATCATATCTAAAGGTAGAGTATTCAGTAATAGCTGCTTGATCCAAAAGTTTTATTCTTGAGTGAGATACCTTAGTGTATTCAATACTATTGTGGGGTCTATTATAGGTGTATTCAGTTGTTTTAGAAAGAAAAACAGCAGATTCATTCTTCCACTCTTCAGGTATTTTCATATCCCCAATTACAGTAGAATTTTTTCCCCAAACTTGTTCAGGTATTGTTAATTCTTTCTTTTTTTGAGAATAAGAAGTTAAAGTTATAAATAAAAGGATTAAAGGAAATAGTGTTTTGTGTTTCATATAGTTTAGTAAGTAAAATTAATATTGGTTATGCTTTTGTTAAAATTAGTTGCTCTTTATAAATAGAATGAACTTCTTTGATAGTTTTATTCCAGGCTTCATAGTCTGAAGTTTTTAGAACGGCTTTTTTCAATATAAACGTTTTTGTGTATGATAATATATTGTCTTTTAAAGTAAAATCAATGTCTATTTTGTAGTTTTCAGTATCAACATGGACACTCTTTGGAGTTTCTGAAATTGTATATCCTGATGGTATTTCTAAAGTTATTGTTGAGATAAAATGTTTTTTATGAGAAAATAAATAATTCGTATTACGATTTTCAAATTGGAATTTCCCGAACTCTTTGTGATAATCTAAATCAATATAGATATCATTATCGAAAGAAGACACTGTATTTTTTTGTGATAACAAATAGTCAATAGATAACATATGATCTCTATTACTTAAATCAGATGTTTTAATATTTGAAACGGATAAATTTTTATCATCATTATTTAAAAAATAATTTAAAGCATCTTCCTTTTTGTCATTTTTAAAAGAACTGTAGCGGTATAGAAAAGATGCTCTACTTTCACCATCATAGGTTTTAGTAACATTACCAATTAGTGCATCATCTTGAATTTTAGCATTAAAATGATATGTCTGCTTATTACTTATAGAGGAAGCTATAGGAACCTTTTCTAAAATAAAATTATCGCCATCTTCAATTAATACTTGTTTTCCTTGTATGCGTTCAGCATATTCTCCATAAGAATTAAATTTCTCAGTTCCATCTAAAAAAATCTTTTTACCATCTTTTAGTAATGTACAAATCATATGATTATCGACTGATAGTGACGGTGTGGAGTAATCGTAAGCAATACGTTTAGTCCCTATCCATGTTAGACGAGCATCAAATCCTGCCTCTTTTAGCATTTGTCGGGTAAGATTTGCCATTCCTTTACAATCACCATAACGTTTGTTGAATACATTTTGCGATTCATCAGGTTTAAATCCAGCTATACCATCTTCAAAAGCGATATATCTAATGTTATCTTGAACCCAATAATAAATGTTTTTTATTTTCTCTTCATCAGTGGAAGCGTTCTCAGTAAGCTCTTTTACTTTTTCTTTTAGTACAACTGGCTGTTCATCCATACTATCTACTAAAGATTTATACCAACTATATAAATCTTTAGTTTTATTAAATAAGTCATGTTTAGTATTTTCTAGCTGAAATGATTTTGCTAAAACTAAAACATGCGGATAAATGTAACTAGGTCCAGGGGCTTGTTTTTCATCGTATTCCTTTTTTATGTTTTTTATGGTATATGTAATTATAGTTGCTTTAAGTTTTGCATCAAATGTTTCTTTTTTTGTAATGTCATGACCATCAAAATTAAGTTCTTTTAATTCTATATTTAGCCATTTTGGAATAACTACTTTTATTTCTTTTTTTAAAGTTTGAAATTGATCTGTAAAAAATACTGTTGTAAAGTATTTGATATCTTTAGTTTTCTTGACAGATTCAAAATAATATTTATATCCTTGAATTGGGAAATCAACATTAGCATATTTAACTCTAGCATCATGGTGAAACATGTCATCGTTATTAACAGCTCTATCTATAACATTAATATAAGCGTCTTTTTTATTCCTATATTTTAATTTGAATATACTTACATATGATTCATCATTATAATGAGCATATTTTTGAATATCAGCTCTAGCACTAATATTAATTAATTCTTCTTTTTTTTGATGAGAAACAGTAACTTTTTTTTCTCTTTTGTTTAAAGTGAAAGAAACTCTTTCACTTCCATTTAAAACTATAATATCATCATCTGGAAATTGTTCTTTTAATTCTTTAGCGATTGAAATATGTTCTGGAGTTGGATCTATTTTTTTTTGACCAAAATTGAGTATACTAAAAAAGAATACAGGTAATAATATGCTTTTTATCATAAGTTATTTAAATAATTAGGAGCTAAATATATATTGATTTTTTTTTAAAATAAAATTAACATTACATTTATCATAAATATAGACATTTAATGCAAGACCTCAGAATAAAATCACTTCAAGAATATCAAGAAACATACCAAAAAAGTATTGAACAACCAGAACAATTTTGGGATGAGGTGGCAAATAGTTTTGTTTGGAAAAAAAAATGGAGTAATACTTTAAAGTGGGATTTTTCCAAACCAGAAGTAAAGTGGTTTGAAGGAGGGAAACTGAATATTACAGAAAATTGTTTGGATAGACATTTGGAGGAAAGAGGGGGTAAAACGGCCATCCTTTTTGAACCGAATAACCCAAAGGAAAATGCACAACACATCTCCTATAAAGAGTTGCACAACAAAGTGTGTCAGTTTGCAAATGTACTAAAAGCTAACAATGTTGTAAAAGGTGATCGAGTATGTATTTACATGCCAATGGTGCCTGAATTAGCTATTGCTATTTTAGCCTGTGCCAGAATAGGGGCGATACATTCAGTAGTATTTGCTGGATTTTCGGCCGTAGCTTTGGCTGCACGGATTAATGATGCAGAGTGTAAAGTGTTATTAACCGCTGACGGTGGATTTAGAGGAAGTAAAAAAACTCCTTTAAAAACTATTGTAGATGAAGCTTTAGAAAACTGTAATTCAATAGAAAAGACAATAGTTTTAAATAGATGTAATTTGGATATTACATTAAATAAAAATCAGGTTTGGTGGCATGAAGAATTGAGTAAAGTAAATGATGTATTTGAAGCTGTGGAAATGGATGCGGAAGATATGTTATTCATATTATATACATCAGGATCTACAGGGAAGCCAAAAGGTATGGTACATACTTGTGGAGGTTATATGGTATATACTGCCTATTCTTTTTTGAATGTGTTTCAATATCAAGAAAATGATGTGTATTGGTGTACGGCAGATATTGGCTGGATTACCGGGCACAGTTATATTGTATACGGACCACTATTGAATGGAGCAACAACTGTGATGTTTGAAGGTGTGCCGAGCTATCCTGATTTTGGTCGTTTCTGGGAAGTATGCGAAAAACATAAAGTAAATCAATTCTATACAGCTCCTACAGCTATTAGAGCATTGGCTAAGCATCCAGCAAGTTTAGTGGGACAATATAATTTATCGAATTTAAAAACATTAGGTACCGTTGGAGAACCTATTAATGAAGAGGCATGGTATTGGTACAATGAACATGTAGGAAAGAAAAATTGCCCCATAGTTGATACGTGGTGGCAAACGGAAACTGGAGGAATTATGTTGTCTTCACTAGCAGGAATTACTAATGATAAACCAACCTTTGCAACATTACCATTACCAGGAATTCAACCCGTATTAATGGGAACTGAAGGGATCGAAATTAGTGAGCAAGTCGCTAAAGGAAGGTTAGCTATTAAATTTCCTTGGCCAAGTATTGCTAGAACTATTTATGGAGATCACGAGCGATATAAGCAAGTATACTTTTCGACATTTAAAAACATGTATTTCCCAGGTGATGGAGCTTTACGTGATGAAGATGGAGATTATAGAATTACCGGAAGAGTAGACGATGTCGTAATTGTATCGGGGCATAATTTAGGAACAGCTCCAATTGAAAATGCAATTAATGAACATACTCAGGTGGTAGAAAGTGCCATAGTTGGTTTTCCGCATGATATTAAAGGAAATGCATTATATGCATATGTGATATTATATAATGATGTTCCTCCTTCAGAGTTTTTGAAAATTGAAATTAATCAGCTAATCTCAGATAAAATAGGTCCAATTGCCAAATGCGATAAAATTCAGTTTGTTTCTGGATTACCAAAAACGCGAAGTGGAAAGATTATGCGTCGCATTCTACGTAAAATAGCCGCGAATGAATTAGATGATTTGGGAGATGTATCTACGTTGTTAAATCCAAATGTGGTAGAGGAAATTATTAATGGCAGTTTATATGGAATAACTAAATAAAAGTGATAAGTATAAAGAAAGGTTTCTCTCTGCTGAGAGAAACCTTTCTTTATTGAAATAATCGATGATTTAAAACACCTTTTTTATGAAGGTAAAATTGAAGGGAAACTTTTAAAACTCCAAATCCATAAGTAACGCTTCTGCTAAAGTTTATGGAAGAACTTTCAGGCGTATATTTAGTAGGACAAGTAATTTCAGCAATTTCAAATCCTTTATTAAAAAGCTGACATAACAGTTGATTATCGAAAATGAAGTCGTCAGAATTTCCCTCAAAATGAATCGCTTTTAGTGATTCTGAAGAAAAAGCACGATAACCACTATGGTATTCAGATAATTTTTGGCCTATTAGTATGTTTTGAAATAAGGTTAAAAAACGATTAGCAATATATTTGTACAAAGGCATTCCTCCTTTAAAAGCACCATTTCCTAAAATACGAGAACCTATAACAACAGGATAAACTTCATTTGCTATTATTGATGTCATGGCGTGTATTAGTTTAGGTGTGTATTGGTAATCAGGATGTAACATGATGATGATGTCAGCATTTAAAGATAATGCCTTTTGATAGCAACTTTTTTGATTTCCACCATAGCCTTTATTGGCATTGTGCTTTATAATATGGTTAATACCAAGGTGTTCAGCGACTTCAATAGTATTATCATAACTATTGTCGTCAACTAAAACGACATCATCAATAATATCAAAAGGAATTTCATTATAAGTTTTTGTTAGGGTACTTGCAGCATTATAAGCAGGTAAAACAACAATTATTTTCTTATTTTTGACCATTAATCAATAATTTAAAACCTTGAATCTATTAGATAATTTTGACTGGAGCAAACTACATAAAAAGAAGCACTTTTGGTTAGTTCTTTGTATATTAATTACGGTTGTAGTACTGAGCCCAAATTTGTGTAGCGATTTTTTAAATTGGGATGATACGGCTTATGTGATTCATAATGACTTGATAAAAGATTTTTCTTTTAAAGGAGTCAAGAATATATTCACTACACCAGAAGTAGTAAGTACTTATGCCCCGATAACATTACTTTCTTGGGCTATAGATTATCTAATTGGAGGGTTAAATCCAGCGGTATTTCATTTTTTTAATTTGTTACTACACATTTTAGTAGTAGGATTAGTTTTTTACTTAGCGAAATTACTTAGTAATAATAAAATAATTGCTTTTATAACTGCATTGTTGTTTGGGATACATCCAATGCATGTTGAGGTTGTTGCTTGGATTTCTGCACGGAAAGATTTATTGTATACCTTGTTTTTTTTAGGCTCATTGATTGCCTATTATTTTTATATAGATAAAAAATCAAAATATCCGAAGCTCTATTATTATATAGTCTGTTTGGGATTATTTATATTATCCTTATTGTCGAAAGGAACTGCAGTTATATTGCCATTAGTGTTGTTTTTGTTTGATTACTTAAAGGCTAGAAAATTTAATAAGAAACTGATACTTGAAAAGGTTCCTTTTTTATTATTAAGTATATTTTTTGTAATATTATCCATACAGGTGCAAGCCAAAGGAGGTGCGATGGAAGACCGACAATTCACGACAGTTTTAGATTCGATGTCAGTGGGGTTTTATGGTTATCTAACCTATTTAATAAAATCAATTATACCTTTTAATTTAAGCGGGTATCATCCATATCCAAATCAGTTAGGAGAATCAAATCCGTGGTTTTACTACGTATCAGCAATTCCTGTACTAGCTTTGTTTACATGGTTGATGATTAAATTTAAGAAGAATAGACAATTGGTATTTGGCTTTGGCTTTTTCTTTATTACTTTAATACCTGTGATACAAGTATTACCTTTTGGAACAGCTGTTACAGCTGATAGATACACCTATTTACCTTATGCAGGATTATTTTATCTTATAGGAGTTGGTTGTGCATGGTTGTTCAATTATTCAAGTAAACTAAAAGATGTAAGTGTATTTGTTTTGCTTCTTTATTTGCTTTTGTTAGGAGTAGTCTCTTTTCAATATTCAAAAACATTTAAGAGTAGTGAAAAAATGTGGACTAATGTCATTGAAATATATCCTGATAATTTTTTAGCCTATATGAATAGAGCAGAGTATAGGATCACTAAAAAAGAATATAATAGAGCTCTAGAAGATTTAAATTTTGCAATAAAATTAAACTCCAATTATGCTGGGCTATATTATAACAGGTCATATATTCATGGTGTATTAGAAAGGAATGATTTGGTTTTTAAAGATTTAAATATAACCATTCAAAAAGATCCGTCTTATATGGGGGCTTATTTAAATAGGGGGCTTTTATTAGGTAAACAAAATCAAAATGAAGCCGCGATAAAAGATTTTACTAAAGTAATAGAATTATCGCCAGATAAATATTTTGGCTATTATAATAGAGCTTTATATTATAATAAAGTAAGACAATATCCTAAGGCTATAAATGATTTGAACAAAATAGTTGAGATGAATCAATTTTTGCCAGAATCATATTGCTTAAGAGGGAAGATATATGTGCAGATAAACAATGTTAATAATGCGTTTAAAGACTTTTCTAAAATCTTAGAAATAAATCCATATTTTGCAGAAGCTCATACATTAAGAGGTAATTTATGGTTGGGTAAAGGTAATTTTGAGGAAGCATTAAAAGATTTCAATCAAGCTATTCTATTAGATAAACAGCAAACAGATGCTTATGTGAATAGAGGTGTGATTTATATGAATAGAGGGAATTATGATAAAGCTGTATTAGATTTTGAAAAAGCAAAAAAAAATGCCCCTCAAAATTATTTGATTTATTATAATAGTGGATTGCTTTATCAAATAACAAAAAAACATGAAAAAGCAATTATTGAATTTGAAAAAGTAATAAAATTGAATCCGTCATATTCTTTAGCAAAACAAGCAAGAGAAGAAAATATAAAAGCATTAAATAAATAATCTAGAAAAATGATGCAATTAAATTAAAGATTATAATTTTAGTTATATTTTTTATTCATAATACAGAAAAAATCCAATGTGTCTTTTGAACATTCTGTCAGGGAGTAATCTTCTAATGTAATACTATTTACTAATGAGGTGTTCTTTTTTAAAAGCCTATTTCTATTGATTCTATTCACTAGTTCATATGGTATTTTAAGGAGTGTCGCGGGTATTTTATATTGTATTTTAAAAATATCTAAACGTAAAAAACGTTCTACAGATTGTTTGTTTTTTAAGTAATAAAAATCTGTTTTTTTATTTCCTTGAATTCCATTGATACTATAATCTTTAAAATATTTTTTTATTAAATTATTTATTTCTGAATAGTTATATTCTTTATAGTGCCATGGGTTTCTTGCAACTGTTTTTAGTGAATTTGGAGTGGTAATAAATGCCTTTCCATCGGGTTTTAATATCCGATGGATTTCTTGAATAAAAAGTTTAGCGTCTTTTATGTGCTCAATTACTTGAAATGAAATAATAATATCAAAGCTATTGTCTTTTAAATTATTTAGAGGAGGAATTTTTTGGTTTAAGATAGTTGTTTTTGGGTACTTTCTTTTAATTTCATCCAATACTGATTTTGATTTATCTATAACAGTCACTGAATTAGCATTCTTATAAATAAAATCTAAACCATAGCCCTCTCCACAACCAATTTCTAAAACGTCTCCATATGTTTTTTCGGCTATTAATGTATAAGCTTTCAATGTCCTTTGAAACAATGGGTTGTCAGATATAATTTGAGAAGAGGTAACTTCAGTTGAAAATGAAAACATATAAAATAGTAGTTAAGTTAGTATGGCCAGTTTGTTTGCTTCCAGGCTATAAATCCAGCCTCAAAAGAATTAAAACGTTGTTCATACTTTTTTAAAGTTGTTTTGTCACCAGGGAACTGTTCCAGCATTTGTATATACATGTTTTTTAATTTTTCAGCATGTTTTACATTTATTATAGGTCGAGGAGGATTAAAAGAAGTTGTCCATGTGAGTTCTTCCCAAAAATTATCCATTACTAAAGTACATATTTCAGTTCCTTTTTCAGGTAACCCTGCTCTAAAATATAATTTTCCTAATGCGTAAGCATATTGCCTGTATGGTATCGTTTTATTAGGAAAAATAGTAAAAGATTTATCCAGTACTGTTATAGCTTCTTTTGTTTTACCTTCTTCTAATAGTGCTTGAGCTAGAAAATAATAATTAGGCCTTAATATATCTTGTATATAAGAACGATTTTCATGATTTAAGAATTTTGTTTCATTATTTATACCATAAAATTTTAATTTATCCATGATGTATGGATACATCATTTTTGTGTTTACAATTTTTGAATTGGCTAGCGAGTCTTTTCGTTGTATTGGAGCTAATCGTTCAACCATTCCATTTTGAACGAAATAATTCTTTAACCCTATATAATGTTTTGTTTTACCATTAATAGAAAAGCAAATAGGTCTATTATGAATGTTATTCGTAATGATGTTTAATAAAACAAGATCATTTAATTCATAGAAGTTTTTGGCATAATTCCATTTTATTTCCGGATTGTATGTAGCATTTAATTCTTTCGAATTCAATCCGTACTTTTTTATTTTTAATGTATCAATTGAAATTGAAAATGTTGTTGTGGGCATATAGTGTTTTAGCTTCCCGTTCCAATTCATTCGAGTGGTGCTGTCGTTTAAAAAATTAAATAAGTTAGTTAACTCTGCTGCCTTGTTTGTTTCTCGCTGTAGCGGAATTAATCGATCAACACCATTTATGTATAAATGATTTTCTAAATTAAATTCTAAAGGGTTGGAAGTGTTTATTCTTCTTTTAAGGCTCTCTATGTTCGTGTCTAAATTCAATTGATCAAAATTTAAAACTCTAACATCTGTTCGGTATTTTTCTACTTCTTGTAAATACCATAAAGGGAATGTCATATTATCGCCATTGGTAATAAGTATCGCTTGTTCTGGACAAGAGTCTAAATAGGCTTTACCAAGATCATAAGCAAAAGTATCATGGCTGCGTTGGTGGTCATTCCATCCTTTTGCTAGCATTTGTATTGGAGCACCAATTAAAACTAAAATTGAAATAGTTATTAACCTGGTTTTACTGGTAAATAATGGCCTTAGTAAATTGTAAATAAAGATGATAGATAGGCCTACCCAAAGGGAGAAAATTATAAATGAACCTATAAAAATATAATCACGTTCTCTAACCAAAATACTGTATGGTACTGGATTAATGTAAAGAGTAATACCTAATCCGAAAGCTAAAAAGATGAATATAGTTGTTAAAAAGTATTGCTTATGCTTTACCAGTGATAATAAACCTAAAAGGCCAAATATAAAAGGTATAAAATAATATGTATTTCTGCTTTTATCATTTCTAAAACGCTTAGGCATATTAGAAAAATCACCAACGTTTAATTTATCGATACTATTTATTCCGCTAATCCAATTACCATCTTTAATGTAGCCTATACCGTGATTATTATTTTGTTTACCAATAAAATTCCAATATAAGTATCGTAGGTATAGCCATGAAACTTGATATTCTATAAAGAAATTAAAATTTTCCTTGAAAGTTGGTTTGTAAATAGTTTTGGTTTCGCCATTGGTACGATAATTAATTGGCTCACCTTTTATGGTAGTCCATAACTTGTATTTACTTTCATTTTTTTGATCAAAAAGTCTAGGGAAATACATGGAAAACTCATCAGAATAGTTAGCTTTATTATATTCTCCGTTATCAACAGTAATATATTTTTGTTTATTGGTGTCATAAGTTAAAACCGGTTTTCCATCTATAAAAGGTAAATACTTATCTAATGGAGCGTTATAGGTGTATCCCTTTAAAAGAGGAATATTACTAATTCCAAATTGCTCACCTTTTATATATTGCAACATTCTATTGCTTGTACTTACTCCATTAACAATTTGTGTATTTGCAGTAGCTCTTTGCATTGGCATTATATATGAGCTAACCCCAATGAAAAAAAACAGAAAGGCTAGGGTAATATGGTGTAATGTTAGCTTTTGTTTTTTATAAGTAATCCATATAGTTATCAAAAAAAATGTTCCTAATAAAAAGATAATTACTAGGGGTCCAGTATTTACTGAAGCCTTAAATGAATTCACTAGCCAAATATCTAAAATATTAGCTGCGTTGATAATACCTTGAATAGCAAATAAGTAAATGCTAAAAAATAATATACATCCAATGATTAATGATAGTGCTGTGTTTTTTAGTGTTAATCCGTGTTTTTTATGAGTGAATAAAAGTGTTATAGGAATAATTATGGAGATTATTATTAAGTGAACACCAGTTGCGATCCCTAATAATAATGAAAACAATAAAATAAGTTTTGTTTCCTCTTTTTTACTTGAGGTGTTTTCCCATTTTAACATTACATATACCATTATGGTCATTAATGCAAAGGAAAGAGTATATACTTCTGTTTCTGTAGAAGCAATCCAAAAACTACTTGAAAATGCTAAAGTTAAAGCGCTAGTGATGCCTGTGAAATATGGTAGGTATTTAGTTTCGAATTTAGATTTGTGTACCTGAACTTTGGTAGTAATAGTATATACTATTTTAAAAAGAAATGTAACCGTTAGTGCTCCAAAAAAACTAGATATTAAGTTAGAAATAAAAGCAACATTAGTAACCGCAAAGAATTGCATAATAATACTGCAAAGCATTGTGTAAAAAGGAGATCCTGGTGGGTGTGTTGCTTGTAAATTATAACTACTAGCTACAAACTCAGGACTATCCCAAAATGTAATTGTTCGTGAGGCGGAAATTGCATAAACAATAAAAACAAGTATAAAAATAATTAGACTTATGATGTTTTTACTTTTTACCTGGTTAAAAATCATAATTAGTTAAAAAAAGATTTAGAAAATTCGATAGCGTTATCTGCTACTTTTTTTCCAGTTCTTCTACCTTCAATATCGTCTACAGGAGGGTGAATACCTCCCCATACTCTAGATAAACAAGTTTCTATAGCCGCATCATAAAAGGTTGCCCATTGTAAAGTTATGGTTTCTGATGGCCCATCTTCAAAACCTAAAAATTCATTCTTTTCTGCTGTAAACGTTTCCAATCCATTAGGGAAGTATGGAGATCCTGATATATACGTTAATAGAGTGGCGCTTGCTGTAGAAAACGTTGAATGCCCAGAAGTGTATCCTGCAAAAGGTGGGGTAACAAAAGTATAACGTTGGTATGGCCACCAATTTTCAGCTAAAATCCAACCTACATTTGCAGTATCCGTGACTGGGTTTTCAATAGCATCAGGGCCTCTCCAATTATATATTTTTATTTTATTTAGATGCTCTTTATTGTCTCCCACTAAAGGATCATTATCTGTAACCAATTCTACAAGATTTTTCTCTAATTTTAAACCAGAAGGATTGTAGTTTGGTTTGGTTGAATCGGAAGATTGTCCTAAACCTGCTAAATATCTAATAGCAGAGATTGGTCTTACATAATCATAGTGTCCTTTAGCACTCCAACAAGCAATTGCTGCATCATGCATTGCGCCACACATTAAAAAATAACTTTTAATATCCCATTCTAATTGAGAAAGAGGTTTGCCTTTTCCATTCCATTGCCGTTTAAAATCGGGGTGGTATGATACTTTATTTAAAAATTTTAACCAATGTCCTGGAGGAGAATAGGTATTTGGTCCATCAACCCAAAACTCTGCAATAACTCTACAGTAATCTCCTTGTTTAACTATATTTTTTGAATATGCTTTTTTAGTAATTGGGTTTTTAATCAGAGGTTTTCTTTTATTGTTTTCAACAGCGTTATAATAGCTTTGGTATTCTTCAATCCCTTTTGGTAAATGTTCATCAATATCAGTTATTCCTTTAGGAGAAATATTCCAAAGCTTAGAATTGTTACTGTCAAGTTTACTCGCAAAACGTTGTACTAGAGAAAAACCCCAACGAAAAGCTTCTGTGTCTTTTTGGTTGTTTGTATTGATATAAGGTGGTGGGCCTGGGTTAAAATGAACTATATCTGGTTTTGATTCTGTAGGTAAAGCAAATGATTGTACTTCTCCCCAAAATGGTGTAAGAAAATCAACATTGCCTTCAATGAGTAATTGATTCCAATCTTTTAATGTTTTGTCATAACCCTTTTTAACAATATATTTATTTATGTATATAGGTTGCCAATGATTTGGGAATTTAAGGCCTTGACTCCCTGGTTTTTCAGGTAATATGTTTTCATTTCTCGGGAAATAACTTTCAGATTCATGTCTGTCTTCTTCTTTTGAACCATCACTTTTTCCGAAAAATATAATTTGTTGCGCAATATAATTGCCTAAAGCTTCTGGGCTTCCATTTTCATAGTCAGTATTTAAATTCTGAATTCTAAACTTGTGCTTTTCAAAAGTAGATAGTAAAAGGTCTATTGTTCTACCTTTACTTCCATAATCATCAAACCTTGATTTTAATATTCTAAATGCAGCATAACTAATAGCTATTGTTCGTAAACTATCGATGTTTTTAGAGACTCTTTTAAAGTTTGGATTAAAAGCAATAGTTTGCCTACCTTTTTTACGTCCTAAAAAATAAGTAGGTTGCTTAGTATCATATGCCGCCCAGGCATCATGCATAGCAGCTGTTACATGAAAAAAATTACGCGCTTGTATTGTTGGACCTTGACCATCTTCTTTTACCATTTCTAGCATAGTGTCTACCCATTCTTTAGCGATAGAGGTTTTGTTCTGTCCTGTTGAGTATAAGGTAGTTATGAAAAATAATAAATATATACAGTGCTTCATGTTTAATAAAAATAATTGATAATTGCGTAAATATACATTTGTTAGTCGATATATATATGTATATTTACTCCTTAAAATTAAAACTACACCAATGTTTAAAAAAGAATTAATATTAATAGTAGCATTAGCACTGTTTTCTGTACTTGGTTTTGCACAAGTAGGAAATTATAACGCTGGTAATACTGTCACACCAACAGTTGCACCTTATGATGGTACTACAGTACTTAATGCTCCGGGGTCGAGCACAACTTCAGGAGATTATAATACAGCTGTTGGGGCGGGTGCTGCGAGCTCATTATCTTCTGGTGGTCAAAACGTTTTTATAGGTACGGCTGCTGGGACTTTACATAGAACTCAGTATGATAATATTTTTATCGGAGCATTTGCTGCAGATCAAGCTGTAAGTGGTACGGATAATGTTGTAATAGGTACTCGTGCAGCAAGAGCATTAGACGGAACAGATAATACAGTAATAGGTGTTGAAGCAGGTATGGTAATGACTTCTGGAGCAAGTGATAACACTATTGTAGGAGAAGAAGCTGGGCAAGCTTTAATAGATGGTGATGATAATGTATTTATTGGTGAAGATGCGGGATATAATACTACCACAGCTAGTGATAATACTTTTGTAGGTAACACTTCTGGTAGAAGTAATACTACAGGTTTTGCTAATGCTTTTTTTGGTGATGAGGCTGGGTATGATAATACAACAGGTCAATGGAATTCTGCATTAGGAGATTCTGCTTTAATTGATAATGGGGTTGGTTTTAATAACACAGCTGTAGGACACGGTGCAGGTTGTGCAACAGAACATGCGGACTATAATACTTTTGTAGGCGCGTATGCTGGAGGGGATAATAATAGAAATAATAATACAACTAATGCAAATAGAAATACGTATGTAGGTGCTTTCTCAGGATTCTCTAATAGAGCAGGTGAAGACAATGTTGGTATGGGAACATATTCAGGTTATGGAGGTTCTTATCCGCTTACTGGTGTTAATGGACAATGGGGAGGTCAAGGTTCTTCTACTAACAGAAGTAGAACGACATTTATAGGAGCTCAATCAGCAGCAAAGAATAATGATGTTATTGCAATTGGGTATAAAGCTCAAGTAGATGGACAATATGGAATTACTTTAGGTAATGAAAGTAGAGCACAACAGACTTATGCAGTTGCTATAGGGCAAGGTGTAACTGTAAATCAGGCTAACACTATGGCTTTAGGAGGTAATACAGCTGCTAACCGTTTAAGTGTTGGTATTGGTACGGTTGCTGCAAATAGTAATGCATCGTTAGACTTAGCAGATGTAGATAAAGGGTTGTTAATTAATAGAGTTACTACGGCAGAACGAACAACTATGACAGCTACTCCAGCTTCAGGCGTTGCTTTAACAACAACTGATATCGGTTTATTAGTATATGATACAGATATAAAAGGATTGTTTTCTTGGGATGGTACAGCTTGGAGTGCTGTAGATACTAATACAGATGAACAAGCAATTTCTGTTGCTTCAGATGTTTTAAGTATAACTGGAAATGCAGGAACTGTAGATTTATCAGGATATCTAGATAATACAGATGCACAAGATTTAACTTTAGTGACAAATACATTGAGTTTAACTAATGATGGAACAACAGTTGATTTGTCAGGCTATTTAGACAATACTGATGCACAGGATTTATCATTATCTGGAAGTACATTAAGTTTGACAAATGATGGTACCAGTGTAGATTTATCTGGTTTTGCAAATACTGATAGTCAAGAACTGTCATTGGCTACAAATACCTTAAGTATTTCTGGAGGAACGAATACAGTTGATTTATCGGCTTATGTGAATACAGATACGCAAAACTTAACTGCGGCTACCTTAACAGGTTCAATTATACAAATTGATATTCAAAACGGATCATCTGTTTCGGTAGATATTTCACCTTTAATTGCAGATTTAGAAAATAGAGTAACTACTTTGGAGGCTTGTGATTGTAATGTGTTACCAGTTTCAGAATTTGATATGGGTAAAATGAATCCTTTGTTACAACAAAATATTCCAAATCCGTTTAATGGTACTTCAACAATTGGGTATTATGTACCACAAACAGTAAGTCAGGCAGAGATTATATTTAGTAATAATGTAGGACAAATTGTGAATAGAATTGCTGTTAAGAAAAAAGGAGAGGGAGAAATTACTGTGAATTCTTCAAACTATGCTTCAGGAATGTATTATTACACTTTGTATTTAGATGGTAAGAAAATTGACACGAAAAAGATGATTGTTAACTAGTGTTTACGTTTAATAGAAATTAAAAAAGCCATACAAAATTGTATGGCTTTTTTAATTTCTATTAAACGGTTATATTTGAATTCATGAGTGTAATAAGTATTGATAAAATTAATTTTGGTTTAATTATAGTTTCGTTTGTATTGGCCTGTATATTACCGTTTGAGTTATTCTTGTTCGGTTATGCTGTTTTAGGACCATTACATTACTTAACGGAAACAAATTGGATAATAGATAAAAACTATTTTGTTGCAAACAACTATTGGAAATACTTGGTGGTGTTTGGAGCGTTGGTGTATTCAGTCCCTTATATGGTAAGCTTGCCTATTGTTAAGAATCTTTTTAATGATGCAACTGTACAATTATTGACAGTCAAGTTGAGCAGTTATACTAATGGCATAATGTTTTTAATGTTTATAAATGCATTAGTTTTTATGTTTACAAATAAAAATAAAGGATTATGGATTAGCTTATGCATAACACTGTTAATTTCAGTTTTCGCTTTTACTTCGGAAGTATATATATTAATTAATAGTTTGCTATTGCCAACAATTATTCATGTCTACCTGTTTACTATATTATTTATGATTTATGGGGTGCAAAAGAGTAAAAGTAAAACAGGGGTTTTGAATGTGGTTTTAATATTATTACTTCCGATATTATTACTTTTTATAGATACGGATATGTTTAGATATCAATTTTCAGATGTCGTTAAAGAAACCTATGTTCAAAATAGTTTTCATTACTTGAATGCAAATTTGGCAAAATTATTAGGAGTCTATGATGAATTAAAATTTTTCTTTTATGAAAAGGTAGATCTAAAAATTCAAATATTTATTGCTTTTGCATACATATATCATTATTTAAATTGGTTTTCTAAAACAACGATTATTGGATGGCATAGACAATTAACAACAAAAAAGTCAATCGCTATTGTTGTGGTGTGGATTTTAATATTGATTTGTTACTCGTATAGTTATAGGTTAGGGTTAGTGGTGTCAATTTTTTTAAGCGTTATTCATGTAATGTTGGAGTTTCCTTTAAATATGATTACAGTAAAAGCATTGTTTACTAAAAGAATAAAAATGTGATTTTAAAGCATATAAAAAATAGTTGTTTTTTTAATTCAGAAATAATATAGTATTTGTCTGATAGATAATTAGCTGTCTCTAGTACTAGATTCTCTATCATTTTGATGGATTCTCAAAAAGCACTATATTACACATCCAAATTAAAAAAAATACCCATGAAGAAAAAACTACTATTAAGTTTTGTGCTTGTTATTTGTGTGAATTTTGGATTTTCACAAGAGTTATGGACAAAAACGAGCATTGAAAGATTAGAAAAATCACCAAAAATACATAGAAGCTCACAACCTATGAGTTTCGGAGTGTATAAATTGAATTTAGAAGCATTAAAAAGCAGATTAGTAAATGCACCTATGAGGGGTGATCTTTTGGCTAAAAATTCATCAGTGCAAATTTCTTTCCCAAATGTATCTGGAGAATTTGAGAAATTTAATATTATAGAAGCTCCAATAATGGAAGCGGCTTTAGCTGAAAAATACCCAATGATAAAGTCTTATGCAGCCCAAGGAGTTAATGATCCTAGTGCAACTATGAGATTTACTGTAACACAATTTGGATTACATACCATGACGTTATCAGGAACAAAAGGATCTTGGTTTATTGATCCATATACTGAAGACCGTTCTTCATATATGGTATATGGTAAAGTTGCTTTAGGAAACGACTTTAATGAATTCAGATGTTTGACAGAGGATGATGTTGACTTACCATCATTAAGAGGGGATGTATCTATGCAAAAAGCTACAGATGATGATAAATTAAGAACTTATAGATTAGCACAGTCATGTACAGCTGAATATGGAAGTATTTTTAGAGCTGGGGCAACAGTTGATGCTACTATAAAAGCAAATATTCAAGCTCAAATGGCAATAACAATGGCCCGTGTTAACGGAATATATGAACGTGATTTAGCAATTACAATGGTTTTTGTTGCTAATAATGATCAAGTTATTTACTATGGTCAAGGAGCTGCTTATGATGATTACTCGGCAGATCCATGGACAAATGAATGGAATACTAAAACAGCTCAAACAATTGATGCTGCTATAGGGGTAGGTAATTATGATATTGGTCATAACTTTAACACCACTGGAGGTGGTAATGCTGGATGTTTAGGTTGTGTGTGTTTAAGTACATCGCAGTCAGGGACTCATAAAGGTAGAGGATATACTGGTAGAGCTGATCCTACTGGAGATCCTTTTGATGTTGATTATGTTGCTCATGAAATGGGACACCAGTTTAACGGTTGGCATACAATGAATACTTGTAGTAGATCAGGGAACAATACTGAAGTTGAACCAGCTTCAGGAAGTACTATTATGGGATATGCAGGTATTTGTACTTCAAATATTCAAAGTAATAGTGATGCGTATTTCAATTATGTAAATATTAGAGATATATCTTCTAATGTACAGCCAGGAGGAAATAGTGATTGTATTGCAGGAACAGCAATAGGTAATGCTGCACCAACTGCTGATGCAGGTTCAAATTGGACTATTCCAATGTCTACACCATATATGCTAATTGGTTCTTCAACGGATGCTGATGGGACAGGTTCTCATACATTTACTTGGGAGCAAAATGATACAGAAACAGCTCCAAATGGGGAAGCACCACCAGCTGAAGCAAGTACTACAGGTCCAATGACCCGTTCGTTTACAGGGACTACAAATCCAATAAGATATATTCCTAGATTACAAGATTTAGTTAACTCTGGAGGAGGGTCAACCACTTGGGAAGTATTGCCATCTGTAAATAGAAATATGGAGTTTGCTCTAACTGTTAGAGATAATAATGCTGGTGGTGGTCAAACTGCCGATGCTTTAATGACGGTTACAACTACAACAACTGCTGGTCCTTTTAGGGTAACTTCACAAAGTGCTATTACAACTTGGTCTCCAGGGAATTCAGAAACTATTACTTGGGCAGTTGCTGGAACAGATAGTGGAATTGTAAATACACCTACTGTAGATATTTTATTATCTTTAGATGGAGGATTAACTTTTCCTACAACATTAGCTACTGGAGTTCCAAATAATGGATCTTCCGATGTTATTGTACCTGCAAGTCTTTCAAATAATTGTAGAGTAATGGTAAAAGGAAACGGGCATGTTTTCTTTAATATAAATTCATCAAAATTCGCAATAGGATATAATATTAATTCTGCATGTGCTAGTTTTGAGGATAATGTACCTAAAGTTTTACCAACAAGTGCATCGGCTTATACTAACTATTCAATTTCTGTTTCAGGAATGTCAGGAACAGTAAGTGATGTTAATGTGTATGTGGACATTGATTCAAATAGAATGAATGAAACTTATGTAGCAATGAATGGTCCAGGTGGAGCAGCTGCATATTATTCTACTATATATCAGGCAGGTTGTGCTCAAAATCAAAGAGATTTACAAGTGTTGTTTGACGACTCTGCTTCTGCATTTTCATGTTCTACACCAGGGCCAAATGCTGGAACGTATGCTCCTACAGGTGATTTTACAGTAATGAACGGATCAGCACCAAATGACCTGTGGTATTTTAGAGCTGCAAATACAGGAACTACTACTGTAACGGTTAACTCTTTTAGGTTTGATGTATGTACTGAAGAAGCGGTTTTATCCCCTATACGTACTAATATAGGGACACTTTCTGTTGCGCCTTTAGCTTCAGGGACGTATTTGAACAGTCATATAGAATCAACAAGTCCTAATACAGGTGTATTAACTAATATTGTATATACCATAGTCCCTGGACAGCTTCCAGCAAATGGAACTGTATATTTAAATGCAGTAGCTTTAGGAGCTTCTGATACTTTCACACAAGATGATTTAAATACAGGAAAAGTAACTTATACTACAACTTTATCGGGCGCTGGAACAGATAGTTTTAGAGTAGATTTAGACGATCAAAACGGAGGGACATTAACAAATCTGAAAGTAGATATGATAATTGACCCAGTTTTAGGTATAGGTAATGTTGAATTTGAACAATTCTCAATTTACCCAATACCAAATAAAGGGGTCTTTACGATTAAATTAAAATCTAATTCGAGAAAAGATATTGAGGTAAGAGTAAATGATATTAGAGGAAGAAAAGTGTATGCTAAAATATTTGGAGGGATAACTGAATTTTCTCAAGAGATTAAATTAAATTCACTTCAAGCAGGAGTATATTTAGTAGCTGTAACTGATGGTGATTATAAAGCTGTTAGAAAAATTATAGTTGAATAGTAAAAAGGATATAAAATAAATTAACATAATATTATAGCAAAAATCACTCAATAGAGTGATTTTTGTTGTTTTAAAAAGGATGCTCAGCTTATTTAGTTAAATTAGTGTACTAAATATTTTCAAAATGATGAGGAACAATATTGTAATTTTAAGTGTATTGCTGTTTTTGTGTTTCGGATGTAAAAAAGAGGTTGCTGAGGTGTATGTTGAAGAAACAACAATCGATTATTTGGATAACTCAAATAAGGAAGATCAGTTTTTAGGGGGGATTAAAATGATTCCTATTCCAACACCAAAAGGAGAATTTGAAGTTTGGACTAAAAGAGTAGGGAACAACCCAACGATGAAAGTGTTATTGTTACACGGAGGCCCAGGAATGACTCATGAAATATATGAATGTTTTGATGGTTATTTTCCGCAAGAAAATATTGAATATTATTATTATGATCAATTGGGGTCTTATTATAGTGATCAACCAAAAGATTTGTCGCTATGGGATTTAGATCGGTTTGTAGAAGAAGTAGAGCAAGTAAGAATTGCACTAGGATTAAATAAAGATAACTTTTATTTATACGGGCAATCGTGGGGAGGAATTCTAGGGATGCAGTATGCGTTGAAATATCAAGAAAACTTAAAAGGGTTGATAATTTCAAATATGGTAGCTTCCATACCCGATTATCAAAAATATTCTGATGAAGTATTAGCTCCAAAAATGGATCCTAAAGTTTTAGAAGAAATTTTGATTTATGAAAACAAAGAAGATTATTCCAATCCTAGGTATATGGAATTGGTCGTGAATAACTATTATACGGAGCATATTATCAGGATGCCGGTAGATGAATGGCCGGAACCAGTAAATAGAAGTTTTAAGCATTTAAATCCAGATGTATATGTTACTATGCAAGGTCCAAGTGAATTTGGAATTAAGGGTGATGCAACCTTAAAACATTGGGATGTTAAAAAAGAATTACATAAAATTACGGTTCCTACCTTAACTATTGGCGCGAAATACGACACAATGGATCCTGATCATATGAAATGGATCTCAGAAGAAGTTAAAAACGGAGAGTTTTTATTATGTCCTAACGGAAGTCATCTTTCACAATTTGATGATCAAAAAGTCTTTTTTAAAGGATTAGTAAACTTTATCAAAACTGTTGATGACGGAAGTTTTAAAAAATAGAATCAATAATTATAGCATAAAATTAATCAATGCAACATTATAAAGAAAGTACTGGTAGTACATCAAAGAAAAAGTCAAAAGTTACTATGGTTAAAGCTTTTAAAACAATTATTTGGCCTAGACGTAATTTGGTTTTTATTGGTCTGGTGTTGATTGTGTTGAGCAGGTTAGCTAGTTTGGTATTGCCATGGCAAAGCAAGGTGTTGCTTGACGATGTTATTCCAAATAAAGACTTTAGTCAGTTAAAGGAGTTGTTGTTAATTGTTGGATTCGCAATTTTGGTTCAAGCAACTACCTCTTTTTTATTGACAAGAATATTAAGTGTTCAGGCTCAATTTTTAATTAGTGAATTGAGAGCGCAGGTCCAGAAAAAAGTATTGTCATTACCTATTAGTTTTTTTGACAATACAAAATCGGGAGCTTTGGTTTCTAGAATAATGAGTGATGTAGAAGGTGTCCGTAATTTAATAGGTACTGGATTAGTACAATTAGTAGGAGGGACATTTACAGCAATTATCTCATTAGTTATTTTAATAAAATTAAATCCATGGATGACCTTGTTTGTATTTGTTCCGATTTCAATATTTGGAGTTATAGCGCTAAAAGCATTCAAATTTATAAGGCCAGTATTTAGAAAAAGAGGAAAGATTAATGCTGAAGTAAAAGGTAGGTTAACAGAGACTTTATCGGGAGTTAGAGTCATAAAAGCTTTTAATGCAGAAGATCAAGAAAATAAGGTTTTTGAAAAAGGGGTTGATCAACTTTTTCAGAATGTAAAAAAGAGTTTAACAGCTACAGCTTTGATGACTAGTTCATCTACATTTTTATTGGGTATTGCGTCAACAGGAATTATGGGAATGGGAGGTTATTATATGATGGAAGGAGCCATGACAGTAGGTGAGTTTTTATTCTTTACGCTTATCCTTGGTTTTATGATTGCTCCAATTGTTCAAATGAGTAATATCGGTAGTCAGTTAACAGAAGCACTCGCAGGTTTGGATCGTACGGAGGAATTAATGAACATGACTGCTGAAGAGGATGATGAAAATAGAAATATTCAATTAAATAATATTAAGGGGGATTTAGTATTTGATGATGTGTCTTTTTCTTATGAAGAAGGAAAAGAGGTGTTACATAATATTAGCTTTAATGCTCCTGAAGGGTCAGTAACTGCATTGGTTGGAAGTTCTGGCTCTGGGAAATCAACAATTGCAGGTCTATCAGCTACTTTCCTAAATCCGAAATCAGGGAAGGTAACAATTGATAGTAATGATTTAAGTAAAGTTAACCTAAGCAGTTATCGAAGAAATATAGGGGTTGTTCTGCAAGATGAATTTTTGTTTGAAGGAACTATTCGTGAGAATATTATGTTTCCGCGTCCTAATGCTTCAGAAGATCAATTACTAAAAGCAGTAGAAGCTGCATATGTAAATGAGTTTACGGATAGGTTTGATGAAGGCTTAGATACCTTAATAGGGGAAAGAGGAGTTAAATTGTCTGGAGGGCAACGACAACGAATTGCTATTGCAAGAGCTATTTTAGCAGATCCTAAAATTATAATTTTAGATGAAGCAACTTCTAGTTTAGATACTGAAAGTGAAGCGTTAATTCAAAAGAGTTTAGCGGAGTTAACTCGTAATAGAACTACTATAGTTATTGCGCACAGATTAAGTACTATTAAAAAAGCGGATCAAATTTTAGTTATCGAATCTGGAAGTATAGCTGAAAGAGGAAATCATGATGAGTTGATAGCTGCTAAAGGAAGGTATTATGATTTATATACCTATCAAGCAAAAATTTAGGTCTATCGATTTTTTTTTTAAGAATAAAAGAATACAATTAAAATGCAATTTGAAAAATATAAAATAAGCTTATTAGAGGCGAATCAAAGTGAATCGTTTTTTAATTTAATTAACAATAACAGAACTCGTCTAGAAGATTTTTTCGCAGGAACGGTTTCTAAAACGAAAACATTAGAAGCTACTATTGATTATTGTAAAGAAATAACTCAAAAAATTGAAGAGAGAAGTTATTTCCCCTATATGATTACTAATATAAATACTAATGAAATTGTCGGATTGATAGATGTAAAGAATATTGATTGGAATGTGCCAAAAGCAGAGTTAGGTGCTTTTATTGATAATACTTATGAAAGTAAAGGGGTGATAACAAAAGCTTCTGCCTTGGTGGTTGATTATTTAATAAAAAAATATCAATTTAAAAAACTATTATGTAGGGCAAATAGCAGAAATAAAGGAAGTATTAGTGTAATCCTAAAAAATGGTTTTGAGTTGGAAGGAACTATTAGAAATGATTATCGCACAACTAAAGGTGAAATTGTTGATTTGAATTACTATGGAAGAGTTTTTTAGTTACTGTATGTATAGTTCTTAATAGGTATCTTTTTTGAAAAGAATAACATTATCTCCTAATATCTCTTATTTGCATAGTAAACCGTACAAGTTTAAAGGAGGTGACGAAGTTGTATCACTTTGTTACTCAGGTATTAGGTGGTGATTAAAATATTATTTCTATTTTTACATTCCAGAATTTAACTTTGACTTGAATTACTGTGTAAAAAGCTAACTTAATGGAACATAAGGGGTTGTGTGTAATAAAAAGGAAAATGATGAATTCAGAACAAACAGACACAGATCAGATATGGTTAGCTTTATTATCTGAAGCAATTAAATCAGGTGAGAGTATAAAGGCAAATCACAGATATAGGTTTAGAAATCAAAATTTAGGGACATATTTAGTTGGAGTAAAGAAGAGAGGTAGTAATACTAAATTAATAGCTAAAATTAAAGAATTAGGCTTTGATTTAGAAAAGACGAGTAGAACTCCTGAAAATGCTGCAGAGAAGCTTATCGAAAAGCTTTTAACAATACCAAAAATAAAAAAAACTACTATTCAAACAGAGTTTAATAATTCGATTTTGCCTAAAAAAGAAGATTTAAGTGATGAGACTATTGATAGAATAAACAAAATTTGGGAGGAACGATATAATGAAACTAGATCTTGGTCTCCACCGCTAACTACTATTGATAAAATTATTAAATGGAAAGAGTTTAGGTATGATAAAAAACGAAATCCAAATAGAAAATGGCACCAAGGATTAAGTTATATGGGAGACCTGTATACATGGGTGTATAACCTTAAAAAAGATGAAAATAAAATTAATTCTATTATTGGAGTTTTTAATGAAAAAGAAAAGCGAGAACTGATTAGTGAAGGCTTTCCTGTTAAATAAATTTGAATTCGATATTAATAAAAAAAACTCAAGATTAATTAATCCTGAGTTTTTTTATTTAAGCCTTTATAGAGTTTCTATTTAAAATAAGAAAAGTCTTCTCCATCTTCTATTTTTAATAATGTCTCATAAATTAATTTGATAACATTTTCAACATCATCTCTGTGTACCATTTCTACAGTTGTGTGCATATAGCGTAATGGTAATGAAATTAATGCTGAAGCAACTCCACCGTTACTATATGCAAAAGCATCAGTGTCAGTTCCAGTAGCTCTAGAAGAAGCCATGCGTTGAAAAGGAATTTTGTTAGCTTCAGCAGTATCAGTAATTAAGTCACGTAATTTTTGCTGAACAGCAGGGGCATAGGTAATAACGGGTCCATCTCCCATTTTAGTTTCACCTTCAGTTTTCTTCTCAATCATTGGTGTTGTAGTGTCGTGACAAACGTCAGTAACAATAGCAACATTAGGTTTGATGGTATGGGTAATCATTTCAGCACCACGTAATCCAATTTCTTCTTGTACGGAGTTTGTGATGTATAAACCAAAAGGGAGTTTCTTTTTATTTTCATGTAATAAACGAGCAACTTCAGCAATCATAAACCCACCTGCTCTGTTGTCTATAGCTCTACAAACAAACTTGTCTTTGTTTAAAATGTGAAACTCATCTGGGTAGGTGATAACACATCCTACATGAATACCAAGTTTTAATACCTCTTCTTTTGTTTTACATCCAACATCAATAAATATATTGTCTAATTTTGGAGCTTTTTCTGAAGCACCTTTCCTTGTATGTATTGCTGGCCATCCGAATAACCCTTTTACAATTCCTTTTTTTGTATGGATATTAACAACCTTTGAAGGTGCTATTTGATGATCACTTCCTCCATTTCTAATAACATAAATTAATCCATCATCAGTAATGTAGTTCACATACCATGAAATTTCATCGGCATGACCTTCAATGACAACTTTAAATTTTGCATCTGGGTTAATTACACCAACAGCCGTTCCGTAGGTATCCGTAATGAAAGTGTCTACATATGGTTTAAGATAGTCCATCCATATTTTTTGTCCTTCCCATTCGTAGCCTGTAGGTGCTGCGTTATTAAGATATTTCTCTAAAAATGCAATTGATTTTTTATTTAATATAGATTTCTTTGCCATGTTTCTTGTTTTGTTCATTGCTAAAGTAATTATTTTGTAAGTAGTAAGCAATTATTATTTAGGTGTTCCCTGCAGTCTGTCTATTTGTTTTTATACTTCGCACTTTGTTGTACTATGGCTGTAAGGTAATCACTACTATCCCTAACACAAAAGCAAAGTTTATTTAAGCTAATAAACCAATAAATATTTAGTAGTTTTGGAATGATTTTAGCTAGTAAAAATATAAAGCATATTTGATGAAGTTTTTTATTTATTTATATATACTATTATTTTCAGTATTTCTTTTTGCTCAGGAAGAGCAAGAGAAAATTACTGACACCATTAATAAAGAATACTTTTTAATTAAAGGAGATACTTTGTATACTGATGTTATAGGGTTGGATGATGTTGTAATGCTTAAAAAGATTAAATTCTCAAATAAGCAAGATAGAATCAAATACTTAATATTAAGAAGAAAAGTAAGGAAGGTGTATCCTTATGCAAAAATGGCTGCTGATCGTTTAACGGAATTACAGGATAGTTTGGTACATATAAAGAGTAGGCGAAAGCAGAAAAAACACACAAAATATATCCAGAAATATATAGAAGAAGAGTTTTCTGAAAAGTTAAAGAAATTTTCAAGAACAGAAGGTCAGATATTAATTAAGCTAATTCATCGTCAAACAGGGGAAACTGCTTTTGACTTAATAAAGGAGTTGCGTAGTGGTTGGAGGGCTTTTTGGTATAATTCAACAGCAAGTATGTTTAGTATATCTCTTAAGGAAGAGTATAGTCCTATTAATAATCATGAGGATTATTATATAGAAGATGTTTTAATGCGATCTTTTACCGATGGTGTTTTAGAAAAACAAGCTCATGCCTTAGATTTTGATTACTTTGAGTTATCTGATAAGTGGATTAATAAATAGGTTTAATTGAATCCGTTTATTGTTTTATTTGAAATGGTTTTGTCAATACAGATAAAATTCTTAAATTCACTATCCCAATTTCTAGTGCTAACCGATTCGTTTTCAATACAAAATGTTTTTTTATTAAAAAAACCTATTTAAAAGTTAGGTTATAAGAGAAGAAAGGGGGTATATTTGCACCCGCAAAACGGCTGAGTTTTCAACGAGGTTTTAGTAGTGGTAAGTTCATTAAGAGGTGTGTTTTTAGGTTGTTGTTTAGGAGTTGAAAAAAACTTTTAAAATAAAGTTTAAAAAAGCATTGTGAGAAACAAAAAAGGTTGTAAGTTTGCATCCGCTTAGCGAAACAATGAGAGTTGTAAAGTTGAGTAAGTTCTTGAAAAAATAGAGTTATAGGTAAGTAAGTTGGTTCAAGTCCAGCGGCTCAACAAACGATAGTTTCGGCTATTATTTACAAGATCTCTTAATGAGATTGAGTTCATTGAAATATTGATTGACAGCGCGTATTATGAGAATAATACAATAATAATTAAAGTAAACCATTTTGAGTTAATTAATTTCGATTGTTGTTAGATTTAAATAATATTTAAAATTTAACGATGAAGAGTTTGATCCTGGCTCAGGATGAACGCTAGCGGCAGGCTTAACACATGCAAGTCGAGGGGTAACAGGGAGCTTGCTCCGCTGACGACCGGCGCACGGGTGCGT
>Ga0209395_1000770_pt1 | contig 46464 bp, 40 predicted proteins | sample GOMGulsemesocosm_3_FD_184635 | JGI IMG/M metagenome (GOLD analysis project Ga0209395, IMG submission 184635) | Methane-oxidizing microbial communities from mesocosms in the Gulf of Mexico - GOM9D Gulf of Mexico (SPAdes) (version 2) | ecosystem: Environmental > Aquatic > Marine > Cold seeps... | reverse complement strand
GTTGCCGCGAGCAGCGAAATACAGACTAAAATTTCAATGCGCAACCTCCCTAGGTTAACACCCATACTTAAAGCGGTCTCTTCTCCTAAGCGCAGCGCTGTCAACGTCCAAGTGCGAGACATACAAAAAGGCAATACCACAAACAGTAATGACGCCCCCCAAGCTATTTGCGCCCAGCTAGCGCGACTTAAAGAGCCTAGCATCCAAAAAACTATTCTTTGCAACTGGGTTTCTGAGGCGCCGTATTCCATCATGGCAAGCATCGCGTTAAAGGCAAAGAATATTGCAATACCAAATAAGATAATAGCCTGAGTACCTACTCCTCTGACACGCATAACCAACAGTAGTAGCAGGCAAGTGCTGAGTGCAAAAACAAAAGCATTTGCCGTCACCAGCAACGAACCGACATTCGCTACCACGCCTAGCCCAGTTACTATCGCTAACGCAGCACCAAAACTGGCTGCGGAGGAGACCCCCAAGGTAAAAGGTTCAGCTAATGGGTTATTTAACAGCGTTTGCATCAATGCACCCGCAACACCTAACATAGCGCCCACAATGACCGCAGTCACGGCGATTGGCATTCGGTAATCCCAAATAATCACCTCTAGCTTAAGGCCATGGGAGGTTTTGTCCATCAGCACTTCGAGCACTGTTGCCAGCGAGAAATTACCCGGACCTATAGAAACATCTAACATAGTGCTGGCTATTAGTAAAAATACTACGGCCATTAATAGCTTGAGTTTTTTAGCTGATCTTTTTTGATAGTTGGCTGCAGCATCCAAGGTACTTAAAGAACCTGACTGCGTATTGTTCTGTGAATTGGTGTGCCCACTGATGATATTCATTACTTACCCTTAAAACTCATGATCAACATGAATTATTGTTAGTACGACTATTCATTCTTACCTTTTATGGAGCAAAAGCATGAATAGAAGAAAAAACATCCTTGTCATGTTTTCCATATAGCAACTTATAAGATGATGACAATCACACGGCTAACGCTTACGCAATTTGCGAAGACATGTAATAGCCACTCTCATCTTAGATGAGATTATTTCAGCTTATGCCAAAATACACCGCTCGCATCAATTGGTAGGAACTTATCGTGCAACTCTTTAAATTTCGCTTTTGGATCTAGGTTTTTAAAGTCTTCTGGATAAAACCACTTAGCGAAAGTCTGTAATGCAATGAAGTGGTAGGGGCTATTGTAGAACTGATGGTAAATTGAGAAGAAATTCTTATCTTTAACCGCCTTCAATTCAGGCCACCCTTTACGATCAGCCAAGGCTTGTAACCTCTCTTGCGCTAAAGCTTCAGTTGCTTCGTAACCCAATAACACCGCTTGTGTATTAGGTCTTGCTTCTGCCCAGTTTGCGCCAGTGCCAATGATGTAATCAGGGTCATCAGTAAAAATAACTTCTGGATTAACTTTTCCAGAGAACCCTGGGAACTTACGAGACCCCCAATTGATCCCGCCTGCTTCATCCACAAGACGTCCCATATTCGCTGCACCAAAAGTATTACAGCACTTTCCTGGATTGATACCCGCCGCTCGCTCAATAAAGACAATAGGACGTTCTTCCAACTTCTTTTGCAGTACTACAGAACTAATCGAGCGCATTTGCTCTACATAGTAGTCAACAAACTTATTGGCCTCTGCTTCACGGCCTAATACCTTACCCAGCATTAGCATACTTGGAATGGTATTTTGCGTAGGGCGTTGTCTAAAGTCGACAAACACTACTTTAATACCCGCTTTTTCTAATTTTTCCAGCAATCCACTTTCTTGTGCATTGAGTAATTTACCTAAGTTTAAAATAAATAAATCAGTGTCTAAGGTAATTACTTTCTCAAGACTAAAATCCCCCGCATAAGGGCTACCCAAGTTTTCAATGTCTTTTATTTCTGGGAATACTTGTAAATACTTGCGATAAGCATCTGGATCATATTTAACCAGATCATCTTTCCACCCAACTACTCTAGCTAGCGGCTGCTCTTTATCTAATAACGCCAAGGTATAAGTGAGACGCCCTTCACCTAAAACGATATTTTTTACTTTATCAGGATCTATATTAACTTTTCGACCTGCTATATCTGTCACTTCGATCATAGCGGCAGACAAGCCACAGGAAAGGGTGAGCAAAACCGGCGCGAGCACTTTACTAACCGTTAAAAATTTAAGATTTAACACTTTTTTGTCCTTACATGAGTTTCAAGAAAGGACATATTACGTTTAACTTCTTCAAAAGTAAATCTAAATGATAATCGTTTTTATTCAATAAAATAAACAATGCTCTCTTTACTTATTTATTAATTGCGCTTGAGGGTGTTCTAAGAGACTATTTGTCTTCAATCTGTATGAATGATGAATATGAAAGAATTTAGTACCAGCGAGTGCCGCACCTTAGAAGAAGTCATCCGATATCGTAGGGATGTACGGGGTAATCAGTTTCTCGACAAAAAAATCCCCAGCGAAATTTTAAATAAAATCCTACTGGCGGCAATTAATGCCCCATCCGTTGGTTTTTCTCAACCTTGGGAATTCGTAATTATTGAAGATTCGCAACGTAAAGCTGCGATAAAAGAGAATTTTCGGTCCGAGAACACCAAGGCAAGTAAAGTATTTACCCCTTTACGGCAAACCATGTATGACGAGCTAAAATTAGAGGGAATACATGAAGCTCCAACCAATATTGCGGTATTTTATAAACCTTGCAATCATCCGGTACTCGGCCAAAACAGCATGAAAGAGGTTGGGATATATAGTGTTGTCTGTGCTATACAAAATATGTGGCTGATGGCAAGAGCACTTAATATTGGCATGGGCTGGGTAAGCATTATTGATCCGGAGCAAGTCAAAAAAACACTTAATGCCCCCTCTGAAAATCAATTAGTCGCGTATTTATGCCTAGGCTATGTTGACAATTTTTATGACAAACCTGAGCTTGAAACAAAACAGTGGGAAAAACGCAAACCGTTAGCAGATTTAGTTTACAAAGAGAGCTATTAGCAACCGAATTAAGACAAAAAACTAGCGCTTCACTCTATCTCGCTTGACGATGCAGAGCATTCCAGACATCTTATAGTGTTGACAAGATAGCGGCCCAAGGGGCGACCAATGATATCTTATTAATCTCACTACCAAAAACTGAAAACCTGAACCACCTCAAATACTTGAGTACGCGTCTTGCAATTTTTTAATCTTGGAACATTTTAATCAAAATTGATTTAATATTTGTGGTATCAAAAGGTTTGTCTAAAATAGCATCAACACCTGCCTCAAGCACTTTCTCTAAGTGGCTATCTTTTGCCTCTGAAGTCACCATCAATATAGGTACGTGTGAGTGCTCCGTTGATGATCGCACATATTTTGTCAATTCAATACCGTTAACAAGTGGCATATTGTAATCTGTGACCAGCAAATCTATCTCATTCGATTTCAGATAATCAATCGCATAGCTGCCATCTTCAAATTCAGTAATGTTATTAAGACCTAAATTCTGTAATACTTTTGACACGGCTTTTCTGGCTAATTTACTATCGTCAACAAGCGCAACACGCAAAGTATTAACATCATAGTTTTCGATATACAGATCTTCTCTGCTCAAAAAAGCCACTGCAGATTTTAGTGCGCGCTTAAGTACTGCCTGCTCAAAAGGTTTATTCAAAATAGCCAGAATGCCGGATTGCTTGAAAACTTCTAACTGATCACGGCGTTGCTCGCTAGAGACCAAAATAAATGGCAGTGAACTGAACTCTGCATATTTTCGTAACGTGTGTAGTAATTCAATGGCTGAACCATCTTGGTAGTGCAAATTTGATATAATTAAATCAGGCGGATATTTGGTTATTTTTCCAAGAGCCTCAAGCTTACTGCTAACCACCTCTATGTTAGTAATAGATTCTTCATTTAGCGATTTGATCATTATATTTTGTTGCATTTTTGAGGGTTCTATCAACAAAATACTTAATTCTGATTGGATAAGCTCTTCCATTCTTTTTCCTAGATTTCAACTTATAATTATAAACTTACAAACTCTGATTGAGTAATAAGGAATATAAACTTACATCGATATAGCATGCACTCGCTGTACAATAACTTTACTGCTTTAGCATGATATAAACAATACAGCAAAGCCATTATTGGGCATGCCTAACAAGACCTCTGCAAAAAGTAGTTTGCTAGCGCTCTCTTATGCATATGCTAGCGGTAAACACACTGCAAACATTAATACTCAATTAGTATAGCAGACCCAAATCGTATATTTATTTTTTAGTTAATACAAATGTTTACCAAGAACAAAGTAGTTGATTTCCTATTAAGACAAGCACTTGCACAGTGTTCATTGACACCATGTAATAAACACACCTTAAGGAAGCAGCAAACAAGCCCCAATCGCCAATGGCGTACAAAATGATTTGTCATTGTGGCAATGGTTACAGACTGGCTTAGCTCTACGAAAACCATTAACAAAAAACACTCGCGAGCCCGTACATCTTACAGGGTACTTAGGTTTTAACAAAAACTGAGCGGTTCACAGAGCTGAAATATTGTTTCAGATGCATTTACTTTGTCAGAACACTTGTAAAGGAGTCGCTATTTCCGACCGAGCTTATGTGGTGCAATGCACCCCCTCTTTCATGATTATTAACCGCTTGGGCTTTGCGTATAAAGAAGCACAGAAAAAGCTTGGGGACTTACCAGCTACTCCTTAACTACCTGCATTATTTGCGTTGGATTATCTCTGTTTGAGCGGCATATTCTTGGTAATAGGATAGCAATGCACTACTTCCGACAACTGATGCCGTTTACAGTAACGCGCCCAGGGATGGATTATGCAATTATTCACTCGTAAATCAGGCATTTTAAACATCTTCAAGATGCAACTTTATCCATCGACTACCCCGTAATACACTGCTCGCTCTCGCGATTTTTTACAGTGAAGCGATGCAGGCTAAGTCTTAAAGAGATAGATCTGAAACATTAAATTTTGATGATTAAGCTTTCGTCAAACTAACACGCATCAAAGGGGCTTTAAATACTATCAAAAACTTAAGCATAGTTTAAACTTGAAATATATTATATGCTTAAAATATTCTCGCTTCATGTGTTAATCTGTACGGCATTAATAGACAAAAAACAAATAATAATTAGAGGTTAAAATGACAGAACGTGAATCAATGGAGTTTGACGTTGTTATCGTAGGTGCGGGCCCTGCAGGATTATCAACTGCTTGTAAATTAATGCAACAAGCCCGAGACAATGATCAAGAAATCAGCGTTTGTGTCGTTGAAAAAGGCTCTGAAGTTGGCGCACATATTATGTCCGGTGCCGTTGTTGAGCCTCGCGCATTAAATGAACTCTTTCCCGATTGGAAGGACAAGGGCGCTCCCCTAATTACACCAGTAACAGAAGATCAGATCTTCCTGCTTAAAAACGCCCAATCAGCCACCAAAGTCCCTAATTTTTTTGTACCAAAACCCATGCATAATGAAGGCAATTATATTGCCAGTGTTGGCAACCTTTGCCGTTGGTTAGCAGAGCAGGCGGAAGAATTAGGCGTTGAAGTATTCCCAGGCTTTGCCGCTGCACATGTTATATACAGCGATGAAGGTGCTGTGGCAGGTATTGGAACCGGCGACATGGGCCTAGACGAGTCGGGCGAACAAAAGGATGGTTACATGCCCGGCATGGATCTACTCGCAAAATACACAGTATTTAGTGAAGGCTGTCGCGGCCATTTAGGCAAAGAACTGATTGCCAAATATTCTTTAGATAAAGATAGCGATGAGCAACACTATGGCATCGGTATTAAAGAGCTTTGGGATATTGCACCTGAGAAACATCAACCTGGCTTAGTATTGCATGGTGCTGGCTGGCCACTAGACAAAGAAAGCGGTGGTTTTTTCCTCTATCACTTAGAGAACAATCAAGCCGTTGTCGGCTTAATTACCGATTTAAGCTACAGTAATCCGCATTTAAGCCCGTTCGATGAATTTCAACGCCTTAAGCATCACCCACAATTAGCGCAGCACTTAGCTGGCGGCAAGCGAGTCTCTTACGGGGCCAGAGCAATCACTAAAGGCGGATTTAACTCCCTGCCGAAAATGACTATGCCCGGCGCGCTGTTACTGGGCTGTGATGCAGGAACACTCAATTTTTCGAAAATAAAAGGCACGCACACTGCAATGAAATCAGGCATGATTGCCGCTGAAACCATCTTTGAGGCGCTTGCCAGTGAAAATAAAGGTGGTCTAGACCTATCTTCATACAGTGATAAATTTAAAGCGTCTTGGGTTTATGAGGAACTGTACCGCAGTCGTAACTTTGGACCGGCCCTGCACAAGTTTGGCACTATCATCGGCGGTGGTTTCAATTTTGTAGATCAAAATATAATCCCAATTCCCATCACTTTGCATGACAACAACCCTGACTATGCACAACTACAACCCGCTGCAACTTCACACGTTATAGAGTACCCAAAACCCGATGGGGTATTGAGTTTTGACAAGCCTTCCTCGGTGTTTTTATCCAATACTAACCATGAAGAAAACCAGCCTTGTCACCTAAAACTTAAAGATAGCAGCATTCCACTGGGCAGCAACTTGGCTCAATATGCAGAACCTGCACAGCGCTATTGCCCTGCTGGCGTTTATGAAATAATTGAACAAGAGGGGGAAAAACTGTTCCAGATAAACTCTCAAAACTGTGTCCACTGTAAAACCTGTGACATCAAAGATCCGGCACAGAATATCACCTGGGTTGTTCCTGAAGGCGCGGGTGGACCAAACTATCCTAATATGTAAATAAGCTTGCACTACTGCTGTCTGGTTACAAGTACTCTAAACCAGGCAGCAGTAATGTTAATCCATATCAGCTCTGAGCAACCCTTTTAAATGAGCAACCACTGTCCCACCCAAGGTACTAATCGCATACCCCCCCTCTAACATTGAAACCACTTTCCCTTGCGCATGTTTATCAGCGAGCTGAACTAACTTGCGAGTCAGCCAATGATAGTCAGCATCGTGCAGAGCATGCGATGAGATGCTATCGCTAATATGCCCATCAAAGCCTGCTGATATGAAGATTATTTGCGGAGCATAAGCGTCAATTAATTGAAACCACTGGGCTACTGCCAAACGATAAGCCTGACCATCTGTTGCAGAGGGAAGCGCTATATTGTGGATGTTGTCGGCGTTATTCTCATCGCCACTGTAAGGATAAAAAGGGTGCTGAAAACTAGAACACAGCATAATTTTATCATTTCCCTGAACAATATCTTGGGTACCGTTGCCGTGATGTACATCAAAATCAACAATTAAGACACGCTTTAGATCATAGTGATTAATCGCATGCAGCGCGCTAATTGCAATATTATTAAAAAAACAGAACCCCATCGCCTGCCCTTTGCTCGCGTGATGCCCAGGCGGACGCACTGGGCAAAACACACTGCGATGCGCCCCCTGCATAAGCAGATCCACCGCCATCACTCCGGAGCCAGCAGCATATTGCGCCGCCGCTAAGGTTTGCGGCATCATTTGTGTATCTGCATCTATAACAAACACCCCCTGACTTGGGGCATTGGCATATAGACTTTCGATATAATGCGGCTGATGAGCTGCTACCAACTGCTCCTTAGTCACTTTTTTACTTTGATACAGCGGACAGACATGCCCCAAGCCTGAATCAATCAATTGCTCGCTGATAGCATTTAGTCTAGCAGGGCATTCTGGATGCCCTGCACCCATTGAATGCTCCATACACTGCGGATGTGAAACAATTGCAACAGACATATCCTCTCCCAAATTCACAATTAGTAAATATTGCGATTTCTTGAGGGCTAGCTCAACCCTCCACCATCAAGAGCTTGTATCGTAAAAAATGATATCGCTAGATTGGTTTTTGCGCATTTGTTGTAATCGAGTAGCCAAACATCCGACATGAATTTCCAACTGATAATCATCGGGGTCTAAAATATAGAGAGACTTTCCCTCACTTTTATTTTGCTTCCACTGCTTCACGCCCAAATCACGCAAGCGCCGACTAAACTCCTCAAAATGCTGCTCATCAATATCGAAGGCTAAATGGCTGTAATCTTGATTCACACAAACATCATCTAAGCTTAGACAAATCCACTGACCCGCCAAACTTAAATAAGCCCCCTTCGACCACTTTACTTTTAACTGCATACCGAGAATATCAGTATAGTAGACAATTGATCGATTTAAATTACTGACTGCGATTGTGACATGGTTAATCCCCTTTAACATTGCCAGCCCCCGACTTTTCCACATCAAATAAAGGCAACAGAATTTCCGATAGATCGTTGACCATTTTATTTCGACTTAATCTATCAAATGCCTTATACAATTTTTGACGCTGAGCCGATTGCAGCTGCTCTATTAACTCAGAAACTTGTTGATCAGGCATATGCAACTGGTCACGCTGAGCGTGGTTTCGCCCCTCTAGAGCTCGGTACATAATCAGAAACCTCGCCAATACGACATAGGGAAAGTTTTTGTTGCTCATCGGACCTTGTCGGGCTTCATAGCCTCCTAGTGGTAAACCTTTAAGCTTGAGGCTGGCAAGCTTATCACTGCTAAACCATGCTGCAGTTGAGCCTATCACTCCTCCGCCAATGGCCCCCAATAGGAATGACTGCCCAGCCAGCGCTAAGTCGATAACCCCTCCTGCACTCGCACCAGCGATTGCCGCTACTTTTGTTAACTGATTTTTATCGAGCCCCCATGCAAACCATTTTTGCGTATCAAATAAATCGTCTCCAATACTGAGAATACTTTGCTGCCGCTTCAGGTGATAGTGACGATACAGTTGCTGTAATTGATCATGTGCGCTAATTTCTCGCTCGCGCATCCACTTTAGGTAGCGCTTATTAAGCAATGGCTGGATTTTCTTTGCCTGTTGCTTATCCAGCACTTTCTGCTGGATTTGATACAGGCATAAGTCTTCGATTAGCTGAGCTGCAATGTCACAGCTCTTTTGTTTTTGAGCTTGTAACCGCTGCCCAAATGCAGCGATTATCTGGTTGAGCTGATCAGCCCAAGGCAAGTGCAACTGAGCAAAAGCTTCCAATAAGTGGATATGTTGCTCCAAATCTGCTTTAACCGCGTTAAAAACACGCACTATCCTAAAGTACTGCACAAGTGCCTGCTGCCAATTTTCTACATACTTGCTATTTTGTATCGGGTTAATCAGTGCCATACTCGGCTGTCCTGTCCAGCGCAAAATTTCCATTTCAGCCTCATAATCCACACTGTAGGGCCTGGAGGCATCAACAACATACAATATGGCAGCCCCATTCATGATCGGCGTTAATAGCGCGTGTTCATCGGGAAACTGCATCTGACAGCTGGCATCTTGCAAAAACTCACTAATTCGCTGAGCACGTTTGTCGGCACTAATAGACTCAGACTGCAGCCAAGCGAGTACTTTCCTAGGCCGCTGAAAACCTGGGGTATCAATCAGCAGATACTGGTTATCTTCCAGCTTGATGGCAAATTCATCGGCACTGGTAGTGGTACCACTGCGTGCAGATATAGCGACACTGTCATCTCTGGCTAAAGTAGCAACAATAGATGATTTTCCTTTATTGGGATGGCCTACTACGGCAAATGCAGGGGTCATATTAACTCCTCCAATTGCTGCAACTGCCAATTTTTAATCGCAAAACAAAAACGACGCCACTCATCCAAATGCAGTGGATTGACTTTTTGAAACTGATCGCTCTCCCAATCCAACACTAACAAGGTACCTTTAGAAGCTCGCATAAAGTCCTCTAACTCTCCCATCGGGGGTTCCCAAGAAGCCACTATAACCACTTTATCAAAAGGATCACCGAGAGCCGATTGAATATCTCCAACCGTCGCTGCAGCACCGATCAAATGACAACTTTTAGCTTGACCGTACTTATCCATTAACTGGCTTTGTAAAACATCAGGCAATACCGACCAACTCAGCAACGCAGATTGCGACAAATCAAGCAATTGATGCTGTAATTGTTGCAACTGATCATTGCCATCTACCTCCTGTAAATCATTATTAGTCTCTGTGCTGATATCATTGCAAGCAATTCTAGCACGGCTTAACTGTATTTTAGCGATCGTAAAAAGCATAGTGCGTGGCAACAACACATAATACAATTGCGCCAATAACACATAGCGCCACCACACATCCGAATTCGAAAGCCCCGTAGCAACAACTAACCTTGAATCTTGCGAGGATTGAACTTGTTCCATGAGCGGCTGAGCAGCTTCAATAAAAAACCATGGCAGCGAAATAAACTGTAATAGAGGAAATACACTGTCAGCACTTAACAAAGTGCTGCGCCACACAAAAGAGACATCACTGAGCAGCAGCGTACAAAAAAAGGCGGCTAACGCACCAAGACTTAATGCCAGCGCGAGTTTTTGTGATTGGTAGAAGAGCCAGGGCTTACGTAATATGCTATTTTTTAACTCAGCAGTGTCATCAAGCCAATCGCTTGGCCAAAATGGCAGCTGTAAAAAAAGCTGAGATAAATTGAATTGGGATTTAAAGAAGCTGCAATAAAGCGTAAGCCCAAGAGAAACCAGCGGTACAAAGACAAAGATAAGCTGCAGATACAATAGATTAACTCGACCGTATTGATCCCCCAACATCAACGCGATGGTGGTGATAAATGCGGTCAAAAAAGCGAGCAAAGAGAAATACTTAGACAGACGTTGATTATTATCCTTAGACACCTTATCCCCTTAAGGCCAAATAATTATCCCCGGGACAACCCCTTTCGCTTAGGTTCTCCTTCACTTTGGGTAGCGGGATATTATTGGTTATTATTAGTTCTACAAAATTTACGCCACTAGAGGCAGGGAATGACACCCTTGAAGACTTAGGCGCTAGCTTATGTACCGCAAATCCACTTTTCGATGATAGAGGCTTTGCCTAATTGATTGCTAACCTACCCTTCTATGATTTTGAATAATAACAGAGAATCACTTTAGAGCAGCCAAAAAAAAGGGCGAATCGTTAGATTCACCCTTCTATTTCTAATATTAGTGTATTAATACATTGAATATTAGTTTAGCTGATTATCTTTGCTTATAGAGCAACGATGTTTTCAGCTTGTGGTCCTTTCTGACCTTGTGAAACGCTGAATTCAACACGCTGGCCTTCAGCTAGAGTTTTGAAGCCGTCGCCTGCAATTGCAGAGAAGTGTGCGAAAACGTCTGGGCCAGACTCTTGCTCGATGAAACCGAATCCTTTAGTTTCGTTGAACCATTTAACTGTACCAGTAACTGTATTAGACATAATAATATCCTGTAATTTTTAAATTTTGCCAACATTGGCGGTAATAGCATAAAAGTAAACTAAAACTTAGAAACTACAAGGACGTGGAATTACGAATAAATCTGCGATTTGGAGCATGTAAATAAATAGGCTTTCTTTGTTGCTGAGCCGTAATTTACTCCTCTATATTTGTAAAGTCAAGCAAATATACGCAATCACCTAACACCCTACAGATTCAATATTACCCAGAAATCAAGTCATTAGGACTTTACTCTGTTTGCTCATTGCCCTATATAAAATATAGGAAAAATCCCGCTCCATGCTGAATCAAAAATAAACTAAAATGATTTCTTATTGATTAAGCAAGGACTTTTAAAATGGAAAATACTCCAACTGAAAGACGCAAACAACAAAGACCCACAGCAGATAGACGCAGCAATGACCGAAGGACCTGCGATAGACGCATCGCACCACGTCGCTCTCATTAGTATCTAAAGCTCACCAAATGCAGGTAACACTCAGCAGGCTACTCGCCTGCTTCTTGCATATCTTATTCACTTCTTGCTTGCTCGACCACCAAAATCCTCGCCTCCCCTACAGGTTCTGCAAAGTGCTCCTGCCCTATTGTTGCATGATAAATATCACCGACTTGTAATACGACAGAAAACTTTTCGCCTTTAGATCGATAATGCATATTCACTTGCCCAGACAGCACCACAAAAACCTCCTCTCCTTCATTGATGTGCCAATGATAAGGCTGATCTGCCCAATGTAGCCTTGTTGTTATTCCTGACATGTTTGCAATCTCTTGCGCACCCCATGCCGCTTCTGCTCTAAACTCTGCCCCTTTAACGACCACCAACTTCTCCTTTTATATTAAATCATGCACTGTATTTTATGCTTTATGAAAGAGCCTAATAAGCGGCAATAAGGACCAACAAAGGGTGAAAAAAGACTTTATTCGTCGTGTATTTTCAACGATTTATCAAGAATCTGTGATTGGAAAATAAATAAAGAGTGCAAAGCATTGATTTTACGCTGGAATGGAAAAATTTTACGGCAACCATAATTGCCATCGCTGTTATAAGCGACGAGTAACTCTGATGCAGGGGAATTTAGATTTATCTTTTATGATGGTCTAGCTAGATTTGCACTTTTAGGCGCGTACCCACTGACAGATACGCGATATAACTGGCATCTAGTGGTTAAAAAAAATTCGTACTTAAGCTGGTGTTAAACTCTCCTTCGCTGATTGAGGATTACTCATTTCATGAATAATCAAATGTTTAACATAAAACACCAGACGTATTTAGCAAAAAGCTTAATGTATACGGTTATTGGTATGTTCCCAAAGTAATAAAGCTACTTTGAGAGGGCAGCAAGCGCTCAGAATTGAACACTTTGCCACCTTTTAAGGCCTTTGTTCCTCGATTATTTTATCACAATAGATGCTTTGATTATTTTAAGCTCTTTTGAAGTACGGCCAGACTTGCTACCGAATTGTTCCAGCGTTTTAACAGCATCCATACCCTTTGTAACATAACCAAATACTGTATGCTTACCATCAAGCCAAGGCGTCGCTTTAAAGGTTAAAAAGAACTGGCTACCGTCGGTACCTGGGCCCGCATTTGCCATACTTAATACCCCGGGCTTATCATGTCTGGCACTTGCACTAAACTCACCATCGTAGTTGTAGCCAGGGCCCGCGCGGCCTGTTCCAGTAGGATCGCCACCTTGCGCCATAAAGTTGCTAATCACGCGATGAAAAATGATGTTGTCATAAAACCCCAACCGCGATAAATAAATAGTACTTGTCACGTGCATTGGAGCAACTTTAGGTAACAATTCAACTTCGATATCGCCTGCCGTCGTTTGCAGCTTCCAAAGATATTTTTTCCCTTGACTGAATGCCTGCATTGGCGGAAGTGTTAGCTGACGTTTCCAATTCTCAGAAGTTTTATCAACTTGCTGTGCACTGATAAAAGTATCAATATTCTTCACGGCATCGCTTGCAGCAACCGTAGTGACTGCACTTAACATCAGCACGCTTGCAACTAGTGTTTTGATTCTATTCATCGATATGACCCTTATAAATCATTGCTTTAAAATAGATATTGTAACTAGGAATACACTGCCAAGTCCAACACTTCAGGCTTGCTTATATATTTCCTGCGCATGCCAGAAAGATGTATGAGTTAATGTTTATATTATCGAGGAAACAAGCCTGCACAAACTGCTATGCAGAGCTTGCAATAAACACAGATTTAACGCTCCACAAAGGCTCTTTCAATCACATAGTGCCCTTGGTGGCCTTTATCGGCACCGATAAAGCCCATGCCATCCAAAATATCACAAAATTCTTGTAACATGCCCGGACTACCACAGATCATAAATCGATCATGCTCTATATTCAGATCTTCAATGCCTAAATCTTGAGTGAGCTTTGCGCTAGTCATCAGCTGGGTTAAACGCCCTTGATTGCGAAACTCCTCTCTTGTAACCGTTGGATAATAAAGGAGTTTCTCCTTAATAATATCGCCGAAATACTCATTTTCAGGGAGTTCATTTTCAATGTAATCAGCGTAGGCAAGCTCAGACTTGTAGCGAACACCGTGTGTTAAAATCACTTGATCATACTGTTCGTAGATTTCCGGATCTTTAATGATACTCATAAAAGGTGCCAGACCTGTTCCCGTGCTAAGTAAAAACAAACGCTTTCCGGGAAGCAAATAGTCATCTATTAGCGTGCCAGTCGACTTGCGTCCCACCAAGACTTTATCGCCTACTTTAATCTTTTGCAGTTTAGACGTTAACGGGCCGTCATCTACTTTAATACTGAAAAATTCAAGCGATTCTTCATAGTTAGCACTAGCAATACTGTAGGCGCGCATGATTGGCCTATCTTCACCTTCCAAACCTATCATGGTGAAATGTCCATTTTTAAACCGAAAACCTGGATCGCGGCTGGTTTTAAAACTGAACAGCGTGTCATTCCAGTGATGCACACTTAGCACTTCTTCTGCGATGATATTTGACATTGAGACTCACTCCAAAGATTAAAAGCCTGCGCTGTATAAAACTTATACAAATCCAGACCTTTGCATATAACTAAACGGAATAAAAAAATAATTTGTTATTACCGATAATAGCTGCAACTAAAATCTAGTCAAATAACATTTCTGACTATCTATATAGCGACAAACTATAAATCTCTGCAGGAACTATTTAGAGCCTCCTAAACACTTTGGTGACAACAACTGTTTATCTTCCTTCACTGACCACTCTTGTACCGTAAACAGATGTAGCGCTAACGCGTGAATTGGATTATTCATCAAGATCGCCACCAGCGCATAAATACTTTGATGACGCGCAACCGCGCGCTTACCGGCGAAATCATCTGACACTACAATCAGCTTAAAGTGGCTCTCGGTTGCAGTACCTGAGTGCATATGACTTTCGTTTTCTAGGTAGAACTCTTGTGCATTAATACCTAACTTTACTAACTCTTCTATTTTTGCAGCAATACTCATTTGACTCTCTTTATCGCGGGTATATTAATTATTGTAATGCCTATTGATAGGCTAATAGCCATTAACACCTTGTGAGTGGACAGCAATTTTTTAACCGTTTACTCAGATTTTTCAAAACTTAGTAAATTAATGCATGATTGATTATTGTTATCTGCTTGTCTATTCGTTATCCATTTTTTTAAAGCGCTTGTGTACTCTGCGGGTCAGCATCCAAACCGCAGCGACAACCAAGGGAACAGACAGCCCCACCAACTCTGATTTAGACAATACAAAGTTGTGCAGATCCAGTGAACTGATAATGTATTTAACCAAGCCTACACTGTAATAACTTATCGCCGCGACAGACAACCCCTCGACTGCATGCTGCATTTTTAACTGTATTTGTGAGCGTCTATCCATAGAGGTCAGCAGTAATTGATTTTGCTCCTGAATTGAAAGCTCTACTTTGGTACGCATCATATCTGACACTCTATCAATGCGTTTGGAGAGGTTTTCTAATCGATCACTCACTGCTCGACAAGTATTTACCGCCGGCGTTAACCTTCGGGTAATAAACTCAGTCAAACTTAAGTGTCCCGATACTTCATCCTCTCGCAACTCCACCAGCCTTTGCATGACCAAGTCATAATAGGCAAAAGTAGCCGCGTAGCGAAAAGCTGTACGGGTGCGCACTGCTTCCACTTGAGCAGCCATTTGCGTTAGCTGTGTCAGTATTCCCTGCTCAGAAAAGCCATCTTCACAGGCTAGTTGATTGGTCAAACTCACTAATTGGCTATCCAACACAGACAAGCCACTGGAATTTTCACGCGCTAATGGCAACGCCATTAATGTCAACATTCGATAAGTTTCAATCTCAATCAAACGCTGGCTTAATCGACCTATTTGCGAGTCGCTCATGTGCGCATTGCCAATTAAAAAACGCCCAAAACCATCGGAGTGCTGCTTAAATGAGGTCCACACCCGCGCATCACCATTTTGTGGACTACTGCCCACCAAACGCTGCCCCTCAAAAAACTGTTTCGCCTTAGGTATCAGTTGCACATCGGTATCGTCAATACATTGCAAAGCCAAATGAAAATTTGCCACGACCATACCAGGCAAAGCCTCTAGCCAACTTTGTGGCAATGGCGTTAATCCGGTTTTTTCAAAGGGAGCACTATCACCCACATCCATATTGATGAAGGTGAAGGCCGTAAACTCCATATGTACTTCACGCCTGACTCTGAAAGTGGCGGTTTCAAATTGCAAATTATTGTTATCGACAGTGGGGACACTCTGCTCAAAATAAGCAAACAATTGCTGCAAGTGTTTAAATTGTTTACCTTTTTGTGCATCATCACTGAGCAATACAAAATGGGTAATGTGCGCTGGGCAAGAAATAACATGATAGGGCCGTGAATGCATCTCTTGGTATAGCGATTCGAGTAGTGGATGGTACTCTATCCCCGATATTTTTTGATTCTGGCTCAAGGGGCTATCCTTTATTTTACCATTAAATTAAGCGCTTATTTTTGCGCTCATTATTGGTGCGTCTGACAAATCGAAACTCATTAAGTTGGCCTGTAAATCAAACCACTGCGTAAATAACTCGTAGCTCAACGGCGGCCAATAATCCGCGTATTCATCCCAAGCCGACAATTCGTTTTCCAACATAATTTGCCAGCTAGTGTGCAACAATTTTTCAAAGTCTTCTTCTTCTACCACCTCATCAATCAAATAAACACTGCCAGCTTCTCTCAACTGCTCAAGCGTGAGCAACTCATAGCCATCTTCCACGCTCACCTTCCCCTCTAAACTCGCTACCCACTGCGCAAAAGGGGCTTTGGCTAACAAGGTAAAGCTCGATCTATTTAATAATTTCATTGGTAGGTTTTCTCTGATTCAATAGCAATGAATTAGGTATAACCTAACTCTGCAAAAGGTTAATTCCCTACCGATGGGTGTCAATTTAGCCAATGCCTTTCATCACCAGCTTGCGGATGAACACTCATTAGTCCTAAGTTGCAACGCGCATCGAAAATCAGCTAGCAGCTAGGTTTTCCCAGGGAATTGTTAATGTATGGCAACATTATTGCCGTTTTCTATACAATATTAAATAGTTAATGAATTGTGACTAACGAAATGCTACATTCTGCGCCCTATCAACAATCTATCTAATGCAATCAAAGTCCGAAGTACCTCATGAAAATACCCATTTTAAAATCACTGGAAAGTAGAGAACAGTGGCTCTCTTTTAGCGCGCAAGAAACACCTTATGCCTATATTAGCTCGCCATTAGCACTGGTTGATTTTCAAACGAGTTTTATAATGGTGACGGATATCAACAAGAACCTGCGCGATGGTAGACGCGCCAAGAAATTTAGTATTGGCGCCAAACTCAGCAACGACCCAGCTTGGGCGTTAATTGAGAGCTCTCAATGGAGCCTAAAAGTACTACTTGATAAATTAAATAGCTTGGATTTCAGCAGTAATGTACGTGATAACTCAGCATTAAACGTGCACGGCGACTTAACGGTAAGACAATTCTTTTCCAAAGATAAGTGCATTATATCCCCGCTGCTGCTAGTTCAGCTAGCGCCCTTACAGAAATCACCTAGCGCATGGTTCTTAAACGATGTTAAAAGATTGTTGAGTTGCGAGCAATACAAGGAGCTAAAGTGGTTGGTAAAGGACCCACAGCTGAACAGTATTAAAGCGGTCCTTATGCAATTAATTAGTCATCCTGAAGGATGGCGCATTGATATGCAAAAAGAAAAAATCGTGCTCAGCCATAAAGATGTTTTTATCTTGCGGTTCACCCCCGATATTGGGGTTCAAACAGATCTTCCACTACTGCTGCAACACATATAACCTGCTCTGTTGATAAAATGACTGCTTAGTTGATTTCAATCAACACCTATTCCAGCAATGTTTTTATAATCATCTTTCAAATAGATGAATCATGTGACTGCCCTGCGGCGCTAAACGCAACTTATTGATCTTGCGGCGATCGGGAAAACACCCTCTAAGGGTACAACTGACAAGTTTCGATTTCCTCCCAGTCCGATAAGTTACTTTGTTCGGCCACTGCATAGTCACAGTTTCTGGTACTAATTATACATCGAATTTATCTGGAGTGGTTTTGAACAACTTAGTAGACAGACAGCTTATCAGCTGGAACAGTGAACTCATTAAACGTCACGATATCGCAGGACCTAGATATACATCCTACCCAACCGCACTACAATTTAGCGATACTTTAGGCACCGATAGTTTTCTACAAAAAGCCAAAAGCACTTTAGATAACACTCAACCGCTGTCACTGTATTTTCATATCCCCTTTTGCGCCCATGTCTGCTATTACTGCGCCTGCAATAAAGTTATCACTAGACAACGAGAGCGCTCCGCTCCATATTTAGAGACCCTCTATCGTGAAATGCAGACAATGTCCGACCACTTTAGCGCCCAAAGAAAGGTTACTCAGCTTCATTGGGGAGGCGGAACCCCCACTTTTTTAAGTGATCAACAAATTGTCGCGCTGATGCAAAAAACCCGGGAACTGTTTAACTTAAGTGACGATGACTCTGGTGATTACTCTATTGAAATAGACCCCAGAGAGTGCTCTGAACAAACGCTCATTACCTTGCGCAGTGCAGGTTTTAATCGCATTAGTTTAGGTGTGCAAGATGTAGACCCTAAAGTGCAACAGGCAGTCAACCGAGTGCAATCAACTGCCCAGACAGCGACATTGATAACACAGGCGAGAGCGCTAGGGTTTAAATCAATCAATATTGACTTAATTTATGGGCTACCGCACCAAAGCGTCAGCACTTTTAGCGATACTTTAGAGCAAGTGATTAAAATGTCACCAGATAGACTCTCAGTATTCAATTATGCGCATATGCCCGATCGTTTTAGACCTCAGCGCCATATAAACGCAAGCGATCTGCCTAGTCCTTCTGAAAAACTGAACATCCAGCAGCAGACTATCGCGTTATTACATGACGCGGGCTACAACTATATTGGTATGGATCACTTTGCCAAACCCGATGACGAACTCTCTTTGGCACAGCAAAACAACCAGCTTCATCGCAACTTTCAAGGCTATACCACACACAATGACTGTGACCTAATTGCAATGGGCGTCTCGGCAATCAGTCAAATAGGCGATACTTACTATCAGAACGCCCACGATTTAACCCGCTATACGCAACTTATAGACAGCGACAAAACGGCGATTATCCGCGGGGTAAGCTTAACTCAAGACGATAAAATCAGGCGTGCCTTGATTACTCAACTCATCTGTCATTTCAGTGTCGATATAGCCGCTTTTAATCAACAACACGGGATAGACTTTTATCAGTATTTTGACACGCAAAAGGGACAGCTAGCGCTGTTAGCTGCAGACAAACTCATCAAATACGATGAGCTAAGCCTGCATATAACGACTGCCGGTCGAATATTGGTTCGCAGAGTGTGCATGGTATTTGACGCCTACCAAAAACCGCTGGGCGAGCAACAAAAATATTCACGCATTATATAAAGCAACGCGGTGCTTGCGACGCTCCTTGGCAATCGCTGATAGAGCGATAAAGTCTAGACACTCACTGGCAGCCTGTTAGCCATAACAGGATCTGCCGCCATTTTTGCAAATATCCACTGCTCAAACAGCTGAATATTGGGTTGCACTTGGTAAGCTTTGGGGTAGACAAAAAAGTATTGCCGTAAACTTGGCACGCTTTGGCCCGATAAGTTAACCAACTTACCTTGTTCCAGCTCTTGGCTAATTAACACCGGGTCAATTAACGCCACACCAGCACCGGCAAGGCAAGCATCTAGAATTTGCGCGGTGTTTTGAAAATCAAAGCTCAGGTCCGGTTCTGAATACTGCTTATTTTGACTATCAAACCACTCTCGCCACTCGCTCAAGACCTTGGCATTTATCAGTAGCGGTAATTTGAGCAGTTCTTCTACCTCTTGCAATTGCGTCGCTAAGCTGGGATGACAAACTGCTGCTAACTGCTCACAACAAAGCAATTTAGCCTGCATTCCAGGCCAGGGACCGGTACCGCGTCGAATCACTAAATCTAACCCCTCCTGACTAAAATCAGACGCATCTGTACTGGTTTGCATTTTTAACTGCCAACTGGGGTGTACCTGCCTAAAATCTTCAAGTTTAGGTAATAACCAGCGGGTAGCAAAAAAAGGTACTACCGATATTTTAATGATAGATTCGGCGATTTGATCGTCATGCAACAAAGCCTGAGTTGCATTGAGTAACGTCTCTATGCCAATTTTAACTTGCGGATAATATCGCTCACCTGCTTGCGAGAGCACGACTTGACGATCTAAGCGGACAAAAAGCTGAACCCCTAAACGCTCCTCTAGCTGTCTAATCTGATGACTCACCGCTGAGGGCGATACAAATAGCTCACTGGCCGCTAGCGAAAAGCTTTTAAGCCTTGCCGCACTTTCAAAGGTGCGCAAGCTATTTAGTGAAGGCAGAGACATGTACTTATCCAACGTTAAGACAAAGAAAAGCATTATACATGAGTATTTACTCAACTGTAGCCTGAAAAGAAGTCTTTTGCCTGTCTCAATGTATCTATCTATGATGTAGCAATCAAAATAGCCAGCTAAATTATGTTGAGGAAACGCACATGAGTATTACCGGAAATATTTTAATCAATGGTCAATGGATAAAAGGCAATGATTCGAGCTTTAACGCTGCCAATCCAGCCACGGGTGAAAGCTCTACAACAAACTTCACCAATGCTGATCTTAGCCAAGTTGACACGGCTGTAAATCTAGCATCACAGGCCTTTGATAGCTACTCTCAATACAGCGACACACAAAAAGCAGTATTCTTACGTACTATTGCGCAAGAGCTAGAAACGATCCGCCCTGCCATCGTAGAGCATGCCACCTGGGAAACAGCACTACCTGAAATGCGTATCAATGGTGAGCTAGGCAGAACCATCGGCCAACTCAATATGTTTGCAGCCCTTTTAGAAAAAGGCGACTGGAAACGCCCGGTGATTGATTTGGCACAACCTGATCGCGCGCCTTTACCAAAGCCTGATTTACGCCTGACCCAAGTGCCACTAGGTCCCGTTGTAGTCTTCTCTGCCAGTAACTTCCCGCTAGCATTCTCTGTGGCCGGTGGCGATACTGCCTCAGCACTGGCAGCAGGCTGCCCGGTTATTGTTAAAACCCATGGTGCACACCCCGCCACGTCTGAACTTGTCGCTGGCGCTATTTTAAGTGCCATGGAAATATGCGGTGTCCCTAAAGCAGTTTTTGCGATGGTTCACGGCAGTGGCCGTACCATAGGTACAGCACTGGTTAAACATCCAAAAGTAAAAGCGGTTGGCTTTACCGGTTCAATTGCCGGTGGACGTGCACTGTACGATATTGCCGTTTCCCGCCCAGAACCTATTCCATTCTTTGGCGAGTTAGGGTCTACTAACCCAGTGTACTTATTAGCGCAATCACTGGAAGAGAATGCCGAACAAATAGCAGAATCTTTCTTAGCCTCACTGATGATGGGTGTCGGTCAATTCTGCACTAGCCCTGGCATGTTAATCGCCGTTAAAGGCTCAGCGATGGATAGACTGATTGCCACGCTGGCTGAAAAGGTACCAACTTTGGCTGCTGGCAGCTTGTTAACATCCGGTATCTGTCAAAGCTACGACAATATCTGTGAAGAGCGCACCAAGTTAGCGAGCTTAAAAACAATTGCCAAAGGTACCCCTGGCGATAGCGCTGCAAGTCAGGCGCAAGTTGCACTGTTTAGTGTTGATGCCAGCGATTATTTAGCCAATGCAGATCTAGAAGAAGAAGTCTTCGGACCTTCTACACTTGTGATTAGCTGTGATGATGAAGCACAAATGATGAGCGTCGCCGCCAGCATGAAAGGTCACTTGACCGCCGCTATTTTTGCGACTGATGCCGACCAAGCTGCTGCCGCCACACTGCTACCTATCTTGCAACAACGCATTGGACGAGTATTGTTTGATGGCTACGGCACCGGGGTTGAATTGAGCTCTGCTATGTCACACGGCGGTCCTTACCCTAGTAGCTCTGCCTCACAAACTACCTCAGTAGGCACCAGAGCGATCGAGCGCTTTACCCGCCCGCTTTGCTATCAGAACACCCCTGATGCACTACTACCAGCTGAGCTTAAAAATGCCAACCCGACTGGCATCATGCGCTTAGTTAATGATCAGTGGTCTGATAAAGCAATCGGCTAATCACTATCATTTAAAGCACATAGCCCGGATATTGAATGCAATGCTGTGTGATAGCAGCGCTTTATTACGGATAATTTGTCCGTAATAAAGCGCTAAGCTATCGCACTAACCTGCGCACTGTAATATTCGGGATTATTTCCCTTATCAGCTTGAGGCATTCAGATGAGCGCATTCGTGATCGTAGATACCAAAATCAAGGACGTAACAGCCTACGAGGAATATAAAACACTGGCTAGGCCGATCGCAGAAAAGTATGGCGGAACTTATCGCACCAGAGGTGGCAACATCGAAGTCGTTGAATCCGACCTTTGGTCTCCGACCAGAATAGTGATCGTTGAGTTCCCAAACACCGAAAGTGCCAAGCAGTTTGTACATTCAGCTGAATATGCTCCTGTGAAGGCCATACGCCGTGAACATGCACAATGTACTTTCATTATCGTCGATGGGCTGTGAATGTTTGCTTGTGAGCGAACAAACGCGCGATAGACGGGATAAGCTTGACTGCTTCTGATCATATAGAGGCACCATAATCAATCAGCATACTCGCTTATTATCGTTTGCTGAAATAGCGTCCTATTGGACGCTATTGCTTTATGCGAACGAGAGCGAATTTTTCAGTCAACTTAATGATTCTCCCTACGCCTGAATTTTGACCAATATTTGCTCGATTTATGAGCGCTCAATTCTCTCTCATCGGTTACAGGCCAATGCGATTCAAGCAAACTGACCAAACGATTATCCAATGCAGCTTTGATTAGCGATATTTGCTCGCTATCGTTTCTAATACGCCCCTTGCGAGTAAGCGAGAGAACGCCTGTTCAAACCTCTTACGCAATGCAACATTCACCACTTTTTTGCTAAAGCCAAAATAAACAGCATTTTGATGAAACATAAAAGGGTGCTGTTTAAAAGCATCTTTACTAAAAACATGTTTAATTTTATAGGCGGCGGTATATTGGTTGTTAATCATCCCCAATATTCTACCTCTTATCAGTTTATCGGTGTTTGACTCACTGCTGCCGTATTCAAATTGATTGAAGAATTGCTGATCTGTTTGCAACTTGTGCATTAAAGCGCTGCCATAAAAAACCCCTCGCTCAATACCAATCCGCTTAGGCAATTTTTTAACATCTTCTAAGCTATCAATTTTGTACTCTGTGTTTTGACTCACTATGAGTACTTGGTTTTCACCCAGCATAGGGCCAATGTAATGCGTGTACAACGCTCTTTCCTCAGTCCAAGACATATTCAGAAGTACATCTAAACCACCGTGTTCTAATAAATAAAGGGCACGCTTCCAAGGAGTTGTGATAAATTTTATGCGACAATCCGCCTCCTTAAACAGCGCTTGCACCAACTCCACGGCAATCCCCTGCCAATGCCCTCCTGCATCTTGGTAATATTGAGGTCTAAATTCTGCCACTCTTACTGTCAGTATGCAGTTCCCATAACTGACCACAGGGGCGCATATCAATAAAATTGTGATGAATATCTTCACACACCCACCTTACAATGAAGTATTGGCCTGCACGGTAATGAGCTGAATACAATTATATAATCAACCACAGTACTTCAGGACTAAAGCTAACGGGACTCATTAAGTCACATCATAATAGCTTATATAAATCGAAAGATAGAGGAGGTAAAATCTTAAAAAATCGCTTTAATAAGCGCCTCAAGATTTAAATTGAGCTCTATAGCTCAATGGACTGACGCCTAACTGCCGGCGAAAGTGGTGCCGCAGCGTTTCTGCGGTCATAAAACCACTGCGAAAAGCGATCTCTTGCACTGACAGAGAGCCTAGCTCCAATAGCTCTTTAACCAGTGATATCCTCTCCAATACCAGCCAGTTTTTAGGGGTATCTCCCGTGGTCGCTTTAAACTTTCTCAGTAGAGACCGCTCAGATATATGGGTAACTTTTGCCATTCGCGCTATCGTCCAGGACTCATCCAAAGACGCTTTTATCACCGAGAGTAATGGGGCAATATCTCCCGCTTGTTTATCAAAGTTAACCGGGCGCGGTATGAACTGAACTTGACCACCTTCTCTGTGGGCCGGCAATACTAACCGTCTGGCGACATTATTGGCATATTTTTGCCCGTAATCTTGCGCGACAATGTAGAGACACAAATCCAAACCCGCCGCAGATCCAGCGGAAGTCAAAATATCCCCCTGATCAATATAGAGAACATTGGGGTCTGTTTTAATCCCTGGGTACGCCTGCTCAAGCGCTTCTATGTAGCGCCAATGGGTAGTGACTGTTTTGCCCGCCAACAAACCACAATCAGCCAAGACACAAGCAGCCGAACAGATTGTGGCAATTCTAGCACCGTTGTTATGTGCTCTTATGAGAGACTCTTTAAACGTTGACGGCACCTTTTGCTCAATCCCTCGCCAACCGGGAATGATAATTAAGTCCGATTGCTCCAATGCAGCTAAATCATAAACGGCTTCAAAACTCAGTAAGCCACTGGTGGTCAGAGGTCCAGGCTCTACTGCAATCACCTGATAGCGATACCAGTGTTCAAATTCAGGTCTAGGCAGTGCAAACACTTCCATGGCTATCCCGAACTCAAACATGCACAAACCATCGTATGTCAGGATAGTGACCAGCGGCTGTGTCAATTTTTTGTTATCCATGCTGTCATCTCTTATAACTACTGGCGTTATATTAACGCATATTGTCATTTACGCCAATACCGGCGTCACTTTTTACCATTAAACTGTGTTTTTCAAATCCACCAAAACAGGGAATACCCAAGATGAATAACTTACAACAGCCAAATACTGATAAAGCGGTCGTCAAAAATGCCGTTACTCAAGTACCCGCTGCCCCCTCATCTGCCGCTAAAGCTTATTTTGAATCCACTTTGAGCTTTGAGACCGACTGCTGGGATGTTAATGACGCCATGCAATCAGACAATGCAGGGTTTGTATTGCTCGATGTCAGAAGTCCTGAGGCCTATGCAGCAGGTCACGTTCCAGGGGCGATTAATCTGCCCGTTGGCAAGTTAATTAAACGCAAATTAGCGCCTTGGCCCGAAGACACCCTTATTGTCACTTATTGCGCTGGCCCACACTGTAATGGCGCAACCAAAGGCGCTATCAAATTAGCCGGATTAAACCGCCCTTGCAAAATAATGATTGGCGGCATTACCGGCTGGATAGATGAAGGTTTTAAATTATCGATAGCTAACTAGAAACTAGGGATTGGCACTATGACTGATAACAGAGCACAGATAAGATTTTTTGAGGCAGCGGATGTGCCGGTTATTTTACAGCTAATGAAAGAGCTGGCACTGTTTGAAGGCTACTTAGACGATTTTGCTATTACTGAACAATATCTCATAGAACAGGGTTTGGGGGGACAACCGCTATTTCAATTACTAGTGGCACAAACTGGTGACAAAATCGTCGGTTACGGTGCATTTTACACTGTCCCTTTCACCTTTAAAGCCCAACCGAAAATTGTCCTTAAAGAACTCTATTTTTCAAAGGCGGCTCGCGGTCTAGGTTTTGGCAAAGTGCTGTTTGATCGCTTGCGCGAAGAGGCTTTAATACAAGGGGCGTGCGCTATAGAGTGGCTTGTGCTGGAGAATAATATCCCCGCACAAGCCTTTTATCGCCAACAGGGCGCGCAAATCGATGATCAATGGCAGACTTGGTCAGTCAATTTGTAACGACAGGGCCTCATCCAAGTTATCACACTTGTTTGAGGCCCTTATGATCAAAAGAAATTACTGAATGAGCAAGAGGTTAGGCGTGATTGCCGAATTTAACCACTGCTGTAGCTAAACGATATTCTCCCCCCTTTAAGCCCATCCCTAAATGGCTGCCTTTTGCGAATAGTATCTAGCAGCTTTAACGGATTCTTTTTAGAATAAGCGCGGCGTTCACTCCACCAAAGCCAAAACCGTTACAGAGTACGTAATCAACCTCTGCATTACGTGCTTTGAGCGCAATCAGATCTAAATCCTGCATCTGCTCATCGCTCTGGTGTAAATTAAGCGTGGCCGGTAACTCACCTTGTAAGATAGCTTTAGCACTAAAGATCGCGGCAACGCCGCCCGCCGCTCCCAGCAAGTGCCCCGTGGCTGATTTAGTGGCTGAAATAGGGATATCAGCCAGCGCATCGCCAAACACCACCCGCAAAGCGGCAATTTCACCGGCGTCTCCCACAGGTGTAGAAGTGGCATGCGCATTGATATAGCCAATTTCTGCTGGCTTAATGCCCGCCATTTTTATCGCGGCATTTATGGCTCTAGCAGCGCCCTCGCCGTTTTGTGGTCCAGAGGTTAAATGATAGGCATCAGCACTAGTGCCATAACCTACTACTTCTACCAGCGCCTTGGCGCCGCGTGTTTTGGCGTGCGCCAGTGACTCAAGCACTACTAGGCCAGCACCTTCACCCATCACAAACCCGGCTCGTGTTTTATCAAAAGGGCGGGACGCGGTATGCGGCGCATCATTGTCGGTCGATAGCGCCTTAAGCGCGCCAAAACCGGCCAGTGCCAGCGGATCAACACAAGCTTCAGTGCCACCGGCTAAGGCAATACTTGCCTCGCCACACTTTATTAATCGCATCGCATCACCAATCGCTTGAATGCCTGCGGCACAAGCCGTCACTGGTGTGCCTAACGGCCCCTTTAAACGGTATTTAATCGAGACATTGCCGGCGGCGAGGTTGGCTAAAAACGCTGGCACGGTGAAAGGTGATAGGCGCTTAGCACCGCGCGTTTGCAATACTGATTGCGCCTGCGTGATTGTCGGCAAGCCGCCGATACCGGTTCCTATGATAGTGGCACTAGCTTGTTCTTCAGCTGCGCCGCTAGGCTGCCAATTTGCCTGAGTTAAGGCTTCTTGCGCGGCTCCCAGTGCATAGAGCGTGAACAAATCCACCCGCTTTTGCTCTTTCTCGCTCAAGTAATCTAACGCGTTAAAGCCATTGCTCTGCGCTGTATGGCTAGGCACTAATCCGGCAATTTTTGTTTTTAAGCCATCGGCCCAAGGCGCATCTATCTGGCGAATGCCCGACTCGCCTTGTATTAAACGCTGCCACACCGCATCAACACCCACTCCTAACGGTGTGACTAACCCCATGCCACTAATCACAATTCGCTGTTCATCATTCATCATATTATTTCTTCAGCTATAAAAAATAACGATGCTAAGGGAAAACTATATATGATCAAGATAATATTTAAGTTTCTGCTGACCATTTGCTAGCCTGCAATAAAAATGACTGCGTAATTAGCTGTTATTATTGTAAAAAATACAAAAAATGAGTAATTTGCAATAAAGCATTGATGAATTGATGAATTGATGAACAGTATCATTTAGCCGATTAAATGATGCAGATATGCTTATCGAGAGGCCGTCATCGATACTGCGTAGCTAAGTTATAAACAAGTAAACTAACTAGCTCGATGATTTTCTAATCTTTACCTATCCAATAATCAACTGAGCAGTGTCGATGTGTCAGCCAGTCCTGCGCTGCACACTTAGATCTGAGCCACAACATGCCCAACAGCATTGATGTATCAAATCAGACCGAGTTTTTAGCTTTATTAATCGATGAGGGGGTGAGTTGTATTGGTGATTTCTGCCCTGTTTCTGATAATTGACAGTATTCAATCTATCAAATCCCAAACCTGAGAGACATTATTCCAAGATAGCAGAGCGAAAGAGACGGCTTTAGCCAACTTTCCCTTTCTGCTTGTTCGCGAATTACTTTAAGCTAGTAACTTCAAGTAAAAGGATAAATTAACTGGATTAAGTTACAAAGTATAAAAATAGCCCTGCTCTTGTAATCCAGAAAAATCGATATTGAAACTATTTGCAGCAGTCTCTGCCGCGAGAATACCCAACGATTCTTGACTGTAAGCACCATTTTCTAGGTTTGCCACATAATAATTTTTTTCAGCCAAAGAAGGCGCTACTCCCATCACATTGGCATATAAGAGTTCAACCACGCTCTCATTGGTTCTGTCGCCTCCCAATGCAGCATTTAATGCCAGTGACATTAATTGCGTTTGACTGTTGCCATTATCCAAAAACTGAATCCCGATTCCCGCGTAGGATTGATTGGCAACAGCACCCCAGCCTAATACTGCACCGATAGTTTTGGCCACAAATCCGGCATTTCCCTCTAAATCCAACGCCAGGTTTCTATCTGTAAAATGCAGACGTTCTATCGACACTAGCTCATCGCTGATTGGGGTGCTGCCACTGCTGCTGAGAATTTGATAGCCAGCGGCTGTCTTGGAAACAGTATGATCATAGGCGTTTCCAGAATAGGACTTATCGTCCAAGGCAGTAGTGCCAGTGACTTGCGTTAGTGCAATGTCATCCCATTCCACTAAGTAATAAAGATTATTTGCTTGATCGATATCATTCCACTGTCCCGCTGTTCCCAATCCGCCTTCAGGGTACGGCCAAGGAGTCATCCCCATCGCCAGCGCGTCTTGATTTCCCATCGAGTTATCGGGTTCACTGCCGTATATCCCGTTGCCCCAATTATTGTATTGACTGAAGTCGGCATCATTCACCCAACTCCAACTGCCTTCAGTGGCTATATCTGAAGCCCCTAACCAGATATAGCGGGCATCCCCACCATCTATGGCACTGGGAAATTGATTACTTAATGGCAGCAAGAAATCGGCCAGTGCTTGGTTCTCTGCGCTTGATTCAATAACAGCGAGATAGCCCCCCAGGTTAGTGGCCGCGGTTTTGGCATTTGCCCAGTTGCTGGCAACTTGGATCAGCTGGTATTGATGATTATTATAAAAAACAATTTCAGACATTTTAGCTTCTCTTACATACTATAAAATATGATCACCACAGCAAACTAGCGACCCGCGGCTCTATGATTCATATTGTATATATCAATGAGTTACAATAGCAATCTGTGTTAGAAAAATATTTGATCCTGTTTTAAAACACCATTTTAAACAATGACAAAGCACTCTCTAATACCTCTGGAATAGATCAATCATCGACTCAATTTAACGCTCAATGATTTACACAAAAATATGTCTAACTGGATGTTTTTTTCAGGGGGGAGGCTTATAGTTAAAACATAACGCTAGGGTAGCATTTTTGATGCGCTACGCTGCTCAGCAACATTGGAACCGGCCATCATCTAATAAGAATAAGTGCATTAGGTGTGCATTAAAATGCTTCAATTAAGCGTCAACGCAATTACAGTAGCGGCAAAAGCTTGGTAATTAATCGCTATCTACAAGCTTTATCACCTCGGCAATGGTTAGTTCTTGTCAGCGAGATTCTGTAGATACTCTTCACGCATATCGGTGTAATCTGTTTCTGAAATACCGACATACGCTAAGATTAATGCCAGTTCACTATCTTTTTGCTCATTCTCTGAAATATGCCAATGACTTCGATAAGCGCTGCTGATATCTTTTGCTAAAATAAGTGCACAAAGCAGCAATTTGACCGATTCGTTATCGCTGTTATTTAGGCCTAAATTCTTAGTACGGGTCGCTTGCAATATAATAGCGTTGCATACGTTGTCTGGCATGAGCCAACGCTCGGCAATTTCATAGCTTATTTGGATATGATTCATGCCAAAGATATCATTTTCCGCATTCAGCCAATTATTTACCATGCCAGTGTCTATACCATCAATGAATAGCTGATAATCTTTGACGGTTTCCAGCATCATCGGGATACCACAATTGTGCATCATACCCAGTGAATACGCCTCGTCGGCACTTTCACTGGAAATTCGTTTGGCGATGCTCGCTGTCAACTCGGCCACTTCGGTTGCGCTCTCCCAGAAGTTTTCTAGATCAAGTTCTTTAGAAAATGAGTTTTTCAAAGAGAGCAGCCGCAAAATGGTTAACATTTTATTAAAACCAATGCGCATCAATGCCTCTTTCAGGGTAGAGATCCCCCCTTTCCCGCCAAATACGGGAGTATTTGCAGTGGCAAGTACTGCGGAGTAGAGGGATATATCTTTCTTTATGATTAGTACTAATCGATCAACAGTGGCTTTATTACTATCCAGTAATTTAACAACTTCAATTAACACTTGTGGCTGTGAAGGGATAATATAAGGTTTTTTGGATCTGCGTATTCCGGTCATCTTCTCTCCCTCTGAATTCAAATCATACAAAGAACAAACATCTTACTTGATGAAAGCCAAAATCGATATGAGAATGTTATCTATTGTCTTTTTTTCAACCTATCGAAGAAAATAGTTCTGGTTAGTTTTCACTCATTGATCTGCACTTAATCTATTCTTCGATTGCGCGCAAATCCCGCTTTTAAGTGCGCTTTGATATCTTTAGTAGTATGGTACTGTTTTTAATTTTTACGATCTTCAAAACTAGCGCTTTCAGGGCCTTTCTGGAAATTTTTATACGGCTCGTCTAGCCTCTGCTAAGGATAACTATGCCCTACTCTAGCGCACATAAGCAGCAATCCCGTGAGCGGATATTGGCCGCTGCAGTGGATTTATTTTGCCGCTTTGGCTTTGACAAAATCAGTGTGGCGCAAGTGATGAAGCAGGCCAATATGACACACGGTGCTTTTTATGCACACTTTAAATCCAAGAGCGCCTTATATGCGCAGGCCATTAGTTACGCTGCGATGCACTCTCTTTGGATTAGAGAACAGCACAATACCGGCAGCATCGCTGATTTTGAACGATTGATAGAAGCCTATTTAAGCTTAGCTCACGTCAATCAATTTGTCGCGCCTTGCCCACTGGCTTTTTTAGTGACGGATGTCGCTCACTCTGAGCCGGTTGTTCGCGAAGTATATCAACAGACGTTACAGAAAATGTTACAGGCAATGGCAAAGCAATTGGCGCTGTTTGGTCTAGACAACTCAACGGCATTAGCTCAGCATATCTTGACCAATTTAGTGGGCACGGTCTCTATTGCCAGAACACTTTCAGATCAAGAGTTACAAATATCACTGTTAGACAATGCTAAACAAGCACTGTTTTTGCGGCTCAAAAACTAAACATTACCAGCGGTAATTTGCGCTGAGTTTGCATTATGCGATATTATTCGATAACCGATAAACAACGAGAGAATAACTACTTTACTCGGTCACTTTTGCGTAAATTTCAAAGCCTCTGGCCTGATAATTAACCAGCGCATTGGGGTGATAAAGCAAGCAAGTACGCACCCACACCCTTTTTGTTCCCTCCATTAACCAAGCTGAGGCTATCGCTTTAGAGAGTAGATATCCGCCCAAACCTCTACCAATAAAGTTAGCAACTAAGCCAAAACATGCCAGTTCTACATTGCCGCCGGTTTGTTTTTAAAGTTCGAAATTGCTGGCAATCAACCCTTGCTAACAAACCACCCAAGTCCGTAAATTATCGCGCTGAGTATACGTTTGCCACTGCTAATCACTGAACTGTAGCTTGTCTATCCAGCCCCAGTTTTCTCTGACTAATTGAGAGAAGTAGCGATTCAAACGGTACTCTTTAATACTCGCTGCAACCACTTCAAACTGCTCAAGTTTGGGCTTGTACTGTAAAGCTTTGGCTTTCAATATCTCTAGGAAATAAGTGACAACAGACATAGCTTCATCTCTAAGAAAAAGCGGCAGCATAATTACTGCACTCGATGAGGAAACAGTATAACCCACCTAATAAGCGTAATATGCTTACTCCTCTATATTAGCGATTGTAGTCCCTAGATGATTTAGGTTGCGCTTAATTGAGCAATATACAATCTTTCCAAGCCTGCAGTTCTGCTATTGCCAACCTGCCCGCCGTTATAGTGCCCGCTAGCTATTTTCTACCACAAAATTTAACCAAGGGTGATCACAGATCTTGCTCACTAAAAACACTTTCTTGTTTACTCAGTAGTGTATATCGCGCATCTTCGACGGCTTTGTCGAGCAATTGTTGCATTTCAAAACGAGCCCGTTCGGGTTGTTGATCCCTAATTCCTAAGTACACCGCTTTATGCGCAGGTAGAGAAGAGGCTTGCGCGCGCGGCTTAGCACTTGATAAATTAAACGAGCCCATGAGCGCCGTCTCAATCATCATGCCCATTGAATGCATAAAGGGATTGCCACTGGCATCGACGATACCCAAATGAAAGGCCAAATCACTTTCAATCACATCATCAGTGTCTTCTTCAGCACGCTCCATCGCATCGTAGGCATCACTAATGACTTGTAATTGCTCAGCAGTGCGCCTATTTGCCGCCATCGCAGCTGCGTTAGGTTCAAATATTTGGCGCATTTCAAACAGTGATTTTAAGAACTCTACGGAGGGTGATGTTTCAAAATGCCAGGCAAGCACATCGGGATCCAACATGTTCCACTGTGACTGCGCTTTGACTTTGGTACCCACTTTGGGTTTGGATTCCAACAGACCTTTCGCCGCCAAAACCTTAAAGGCTTCACGTAAAGCGGTACGAGAGACTGCAAGCTCAATACCAAACGCTTCTTCGTTAGGCAAGGTCTGCCCAGCGGCGTACTCGCCGCCTATAATGCGCCGACCGATGATATGTGCAATTCGTCCATGCAAACTACGCGTTGTGAACCTTCTAATACTTTTCATAAGCGCTGAAAATATTCCCTATATAAAACAAATGCGGATGCCAATTTAGAGCGCAATTGTAGCATGATGTTGCCACCGGTATTACGTGTTTACTGATTCAAGTGTAGATAAGCACGTATCTGTATTTTCAGATACAGATACGTACACAGATAACGCCTTACTGCTTGCTCTTAGAGTAAACATCAAACCAGACAGCCAACAACAGTACTGAGCCCTTGATGACTTGTTGCCAGTCAATACCCACGCCTAAGATAGACATTCCATTGTTCATTACCCCCATCACTAGTGCACCGATGACAGCGCCAATAATTTTCCCAACACCCCCTTTAACAGCTGCACCACCAATAAAGCAGGCGGCGATCACATCTAGCTCCATGCCTAATCCGGCCTTAGGAGTTGCGGTATTTAAACGCGCCGCAAAAATAAGACCCGCCAGCGCCGCCAGCATGCCGACCACCACAAATACATAGAAAGTGATTCGCTCGGTTTTAATGCCTGACAAATGCGCCGCTTTCTCGTTCCCGCCCACTGCATAAACTCGACGCCCAAGCGTGGTTTGTTGCGTACCAAAAGTAAATAGCGCAATCAGAGCAAACAATATCAAGGCAACATTCGGTAAACCACGATAGGAAGACACTAAATAGCTAAAGTATAAAATCGCGCCGCTCATAAAGATCATACGTGCCACAAAGACTAAATACGGTTCTTCGACAAAATCGTGCTTTTCTTGATTAGCGCGGGTTTTAAACTGCATATACGCCAGTATTAGCGCGACAATGGAGCCGAGTATCATCGATGTGAGGTGGAATTTTTTAACACTGAATAAATCACCGATAAACCCCGAACTCAGCTTTTGAAATTCCGCAGGAAATGGTCCAACGGACTGCCCTTCCAATACTGCCAAGCTCAAACCACGGAAAATCAACATGCCGGCCAATGTCACTATAAAGGCCGGAATTTTGTAATAGGCCACCCAAAAACCTTGTGCGGCACCAATCAGACCACCGGCTGCTAAACAAAGTGCGGTCGCGGGTATATAGTGCATTTCAAAATTCACCATGAGTACCGCGGCCAATGCGCCGATAAAGCCCGCCACAGAACCCACCGACAAATCGATGTGCCCGAGCACTATCACCATCAACATTCCAAGTGCCATAATTACAATATAACTGTTTTGCAGTATTAAGTTAGTGACGTTCAATGGCTTTAACAAAATGCCGTCTGTGACTATCTGGAAAAAAATCAAAATAGCAACAAAGGCTAATAAAATACCGTAATCCCTTAAATGCCGGCTAAAATAGCCTAAATAGTTTTGCGTTGTTGAGCGTTCACCGCTCTCACTGGCAGCCTCTGTGCTCAATTGTTGCTGACTCATTGCTTGTCTCCCGAATTCATAATCGCACGCATAATTTTTTCTTGGCTGGCATCTGCTGCCGGCATTTCGCCAACCACAGCTCCTTCATTAATGACATAAATCCTGTCACAAATTCCCAGTAGTTCTGGCATTTCAGAGGAAATCACAATCACCGCCTTACCTTGCTCCGCCAGTTCATTAATGATGCCGTAAATCTCATATTTTGCCCCAACATCGATACCGCGAGTAGGTTCATCGAGAATCAGTACTTTAGGTTTTGTAAATAACCATTTACTCAATACCACTTTCTGCTGATTGCCACCGGATAAATTCCCGACGTCTTGCTGAGTGTTCGCGCATTTGATATTAATTTTTCGCTGATAAGTTTTAGCAATCGACATCTCCTGCATCTGATCGATCAGGCCCCTGTTTGAAATACCTCCAAGATTGGCCAGTGAAATATTTTTATCAATGCTCTGCTCAAGCAGCAAGCCACATTCTTTACGATCTTCGGTGACATAAGCGAGGCCATTATCCATCGCTTTCTCTATCGTTGACAGGTCGACTGCTGCGCCGTCGATAAATGCAGTACCTGATATATTTTGGCCATAGCTACGGCCGAAAGCACTCATGGCCAGCTCAGTACGTCCCGCTCCCATTAAACCGGCAATGCCAACTACCTCACCTTTTTTTACACTCAACTTAATATTATCGACAACTTTTAAGTCTTTGTGTTGTGAGTGATATACCGTCCAATCTTTAAGAGCAAAGGCCACCTCGCCTATCTCACAGTGCCGTTTAGGGTAGCGCTCAGTTAACTCTCGCCCAACCATGCCTTTGATAATTCGCTCTTCACTCACTTGATGGGTTGAACAATCAAGCGTTTCTATCGTGGCTCCATCGCGAATAATGGTCACCGAATCCGCCACTTTGGCTATTTCATTTAATTTGTGAGAGATTAAAATTGAAGTAATGCCCTGCGTTTTAAACTCCAACAATAAGTTCATTAAAGCGTCGCTGTCTCTCTCATTTAGACTGGCGGTAGGTTCATCTAATATCAGTAATTTCACATCTTTAGAGAGCGCCTTCGCTATCTCAACCAATTGCTGTTTACCGACCCCACAATTAGTAATCAAAGTATCAACTGACTCTCGCAACCCCACTTTCTTCAATAGTTGTTGGGCTTTTATGCGGACCAGCTCCCAATCCATCACTCCGTAATTGGCCTGCTCGTTACCCAAAAAAATATTTTCTGCAATAGACATTTGCGGGACCAGCGCCAGCTCTTGGTGAATGATAATAATACCGAGCGCTTCTGAGTCTCTGATATTATCAATCTGCTGCAATTTCCCCTGATAGAACACGTCGCCCTCATAAGTAGTGTGCCCATAAACACCACTGAGCACTTTCATCAAGGTAGATTTTCCCGCGCCATTTTCACCCACTAAAGTGTGAATTTCGCCACGCTTGACATTCAAGCTCACTTTATCCAGTGCTTTCACCCCGGGAAAGCGCTTAGTGATCTCGCGCATTTCTAATATTGTTGTATCCATTGTCGATCTCTTGTCACTGTTAACACCTAAGACGCCGTCGCGAATGATTGACAAACATCGTTTAGCCAGGCGCTTAGGTTGTTAAGATCGGACTAAAAACGCCCTATCTGCTAGCTTTTAGCATTACTTAAATTGACTTTTTTGGTAGTAACCGCTGCCCAATAACACTTCTTCCCAGTTACTTTTGTCGACACTTACCGGTGCTAACAGGTAAGAGGGAACAATTTTTACGCCATTGTCATACGTCTTAGTATCATTGACAGGCACTTCACTACCGCTAAGGGCCGCATCTACTATTTTAACTGTGACTTTAGCAAGCTCACGGGTGTCTTTGAAGACAGTTGAGCGCTGTTCTCCGGCTAGGATTGATTTAATAGAAGGTACTTCAGCATCTTGTCCAGTAACGATAGGCATCGGTAAATCAGCAGATCCATAACCCACACCTTTAAGTGCAGAGATAATACCAATACTTAAACCATCGTAGGGTGATAGCACTGCATTGATTTTTTTCTCGGTGTAATTGGCACTAATCAAGTTATCCATCCGCGCTTGTGCAACGGCACCATCCCAACGCAGAGTCGATACTTTTTTCATCCCTAACTGGCCGGACTGCACCACTAGTTTACCGCTGTCAATATACGGCTGTAGAATTGACATAGCGCCGTCGTAGAAGAAATAGGCGTTGTTATCATCCGGTGATCCACCAAACAACTCAATGTTAAATGGACCTAGCGCATTTTTAAGGTCCAGTGCTGTTTCGATATAACTGGCCTGCAAAACCCCAACTTTAAAGTTGTTGAAAGTGGCATAATAATCGATATGCTCAGAGCCTTTAATCAGACGATCATAAGCTATCACTTTAATATCAGAGTGCGCCGCTTGCTCTAATACATTCGAGAGTGTCGTGCCATCAATAGCCGCGATCACTAAAACATTAACCCCTTTGGTAATCATGTTTTCTATCTGTGCTAACTGGTTCGGAATGTCATCTTCTGCGTATTGCAAGTCAGTGGTGTAACCCGCTGCTTGAAATTGCTTTACCATCGAATCACCATCTGCAATCCAACGGGATGAAGATTTAGTTGGCATCGAGATTCCAATATTACCTTTGTCCGCGAAAAGTGCAGGTGATGCACTCAGCGCGAGAGCAAATGCCGATAGTATTAATTTTTTGAATTTCATGGAACTACTCCTAACATTGTTATTTTAATATTTATTTAAATTCAACATCTTAAAACAAGAAACAGACCTTGTTTAACACTTTAATTAAATCGTTCGAAGCGCGCTTTCCAACCTCCTATTACGACTAAAATTCAACAATTCTTATCGCATCAGGTTAGTTTGCACGCCTATCATTAAATTTAATTAAAGAAACCGCAGACAGTCAAAATCACCATCACGGCCTTTGAAAGCATTAGCTTTCGAAGTCTTTTCCCCTATAGAGCGCGAACTTTAACGCGCTTAGCAGGCTTTTCTACTCTCAATCTATTGCGCAAGGGGCGGCCAAACACTTTGGCTTCAATTTCAAAAACATCTCCCTCGCGGGTTTTTACCCCTTCACAAAAACTCAAAGTTGCGGTGCCAAAGAAATGTAAATGTAAATCTCCGGGGCGCCTAAACAGTGGGTATTTAAAGTGGTGATATTCTAAGTTGTCCAGCGAGTGCGACATGTTGTCCTCACCGCTTAAAAACGCCTGCTGCCAAATAATTTCGCCATCTCTAATCAGTCTAGAGACGCCTTCAACATGTTTGGGGAGCTCGCCTAGTAATAACTCAGAGCCAATCGCACATGGGCGTAGTTTTGAATGGGCTAAAAATAGATAGTTTTCACGCTCCGTTTGGTGATCCGAAAACTCATTGCCAAGCACATAACCCAAACGAAAAGGTACGCCATTACTAGCGATCAAATAGACACCCGCTATCTCTGGCTCTTCTGAACCCTCTAAGGCAAAATTTGGCGAGACTAAGTCGCTATCTGCAGCAGCGATAATCGAGCCATCGCCTTTATAAAACCACTCGGGCTGAACGCCGAATTTTCCGCTCGCTGGTTTGCCATTTTCAACGCCCATTTGGAACATTTTCATGGAGTCGGTCATATCTTCACTTTTAGCGTGCATTTGATCTCGGCCACTGGCGCTGCCCAAATGTGTTAAACCTGTCCCTGTGACTAACAAGTGCGCGCTATCTTGATGATCAATCGGTGCCAATAAACGCCCTTGTGCCGCAAGCTCGGCGTAATCTAAGCATTCATCACTGATGAGTGACAGCGCTAATACTTCAATACTAATACGCTCTTCAATCGCTTTTTGCGCCAATTGCACAGTGGTGCTGATCGCTATTAATGGCGCTATCCCCTTTGCTGTTACTATGCCGACGGCCCGCTGTTTTGTGTCAGTTAAAAATTGAATTAAACGCATGCTTTTCCCTTACTTATATTTTCTAGCCGATTAATTAAAAACCCGACGCCAGCCAAGGCCCAAGTTGCTAAAAGTGTTCTTATCACCGCTTTATTTATACCCAGCCCGCATCAACATTAAAGCTTTGCGCGGTGATCATTGCGCTGTCATCCGCCGCCAAAAAGAGTGCCATATTGGCAATATCTTGAGGCAGCAACGCCGCGCTGAGACACTGGTTGTATTCGATCAATTTTTTGGCATCATCATCCACCCAATGATCGAGCTGACGCTGGGTCATTACCCAGCCCGGCACTAAAGTGTTGACCCGAATATTAAAAGGACCAAAGTCACTGGCCAGTGAGCGTGTTAATCCATGAGTGGCAGCTTTAGCAGTAGTGTAGCCAGGCATACCGCCCTGCTTGGTCATCCAACTGATAGATCCAAAATTAATGATGGAACCGCCGCTTTCTTTCATGCCCGCTAGCACCGTTTGAGCGGCAAAAAATGCCGGCTTGATATTTACCGCTTGGCAGTCATCCCAAAATTGTGCAGTGACATCCTCCACTGCATGGCGGGTATCATTGGCGGCATTATTTAGCAGTACTTGCACTGCACCAAAATGCTCTTCAGCGCGCTTAACTGCCGATTTAATCTGTTCCACATCGGTTAAATCACACTTTATAAACAATGGCTTATGATCACTTCCTGCTAATGACTGACAAAGTTTTTGCGCCGCTTCTTGCGCAATATCAACAAAGCATACTTTAGCTCCTTGTCCGGCAAAAGCGCTGACTAAACTAGCGCCAATACCCGTTGCGCCACCCGTAATGAAGACGGATTTTCCCACTAGCGATGGATAGCTGGCCAAGTTAGACATTAGTGTGATTCCCTAGGTACATCGTGCCCGCGACAACCCACTAAGAAGTCTAAATCGACGCCTTTATCTGCCTGTAATACGGTATCGCGATAAAGCTTTTGATAGCCGCCGACAATCAATGGCAGCGGTGCGCTCCAACGCTCTTTACGTCGCGCTAGCTCTTCATCAGAAACCTTTAAATGCAAAGTGCGCTCAGGCACGTTCAAAGCGATAATATCGCCATCTTGTACTAGCGCTAAGTTACCGCCGACAGCCGCCTCTGGTGCAGTATGCAAAATAACCGTGCCGTACGCCGTACCGCTCATGCGCGCATCCGAGATGCGAATCATGTCAGTGATACCGCGCTGCAATACCTTGGGCGGCAGTCCCATATTGCCCACTTCTGCCATACCCGGATAACCGCAAGGACCGCAGTTTTTCAACACTAAAATACAGTGCTCATCGACATCCAAAGCTGGATCGACAATGCGCTCTTTGTAGTGTTCGATACTTTCAAAAACAACTGCCCTCCCCGTGTGCACCATCAGTGAAGGAGTAGCTGCTGAGGGTTTAATCACCGCCCCTTTAAGCGCCAAATTCCCTCTTAATACGGCAATACCGCCGCTGTCTACCAGTGGATTTTCTACAGGCAAAATCACCTTGGGATTGTGATTGACCGCAGCTTGGTTGTTTTGCCAAATAGTGTTGCCATTGACGGTCAGCGCATCTTTGTGCAACAGGCCGTTATCGGCCAAGGTCTTTAATACGACGGGTAAGCCCCCTGCGTAGTAGAACTCTTCCATCAAATATTCGCCCGATGGCTGCAAATTGACAATGGTTGGCACATCGCGGCCTACCCTATCCCAATCATCTAAAGTCAAATCTACCCCTACACGCCCCGCAATGGCTAACAGATGCAGTACCGCATTGGTAGAACCACCCACAGCGGCATTGGTACGAATGGCATTTTCAAAGGCATCCTTGGTCATGATCTTCGAGGGGCGAATATCCTCTTCTACCAAGCGCACGATTTCCCGGCCTGTTAGTTGTGCTTGCACATAACGCCTTGAATCTACGGCCGGTATCGCTGCATTTTGCGGCAGTGCCATGCCCAGTGCTTCTGCCATACTCGCCATAGTAGAGGCTGTACCCATAGTGTTGCAGCTACCGGCGCTGCGTGACATGCCCGCCTCCGCCTCTAAAAATTGCTCTGCGGTCATTTCTCCGGCTTTGATCGCCTCAGCGTATTGCCAGAGCGCAGTCCCTGAACCGACATCTTTATCACCATACTTACCGTTGAGCATTGGCCCACCGGAAATCACAATGGCCGGTAAATCACAGCTTGCCGCCCCCATCATCAATGCCGGTGTCGATTTATCGCAACCGACTAACAAAACCACCCCATCAATAGGGTTGCCCCTGATCGCCTCTTCCACATCAATACTGACTAAATTGCGAAATAACATCGCGGTCGGCCTAAGGCTTGACTCGCCCGGGGATGACACCGGAAACTCGACAGGTATTCCGCCCGCCTGATAAATACCGACTTTCACTTTGTCGGCGATGGCCCGAAAGTGCGCATTACAAGGGGTGAGTTCTGACCAAGTATTACAAATACCGATGATAGGTCGACCATCGAAGGTGTCATCTGGTAAACCTTGGTTCTTCATCCAACTACGATGATAAATAGCGTCGCGACTCTCACCACCAAACCAAGCTTGCGAGCGCAGTTTTCTTTTCTTGTCCATAGTTATCTCAACTCGTTACTCTTGAAAACAATTATTTTTATTCCTCATACAATATGAGTTAATGCTAGAGTTTTTTGCTGATAAATTCAACAGCCAAGACCAATTATCTTTAATATAACTTTTTAAACCCTTTAATTACAATTAGTTAACCATTGACAATTCATCATACTAATATGTACTTACACAGTGATATCTGCAATAATCTGCTGTATATTTAATGCAAAGCGCTAACTTTCACCCCCAGATCAATCGCATTTCGTTACTAGCGGCAGCATTTTTAAAAGTCAAAACTGACTAGATTTCGCTATTAAACGCTCATCCTGAAAAAAGCCCGACGCGTATTTCTGTTAATTATTGGTCCACTGATCTGTCCAGCAGAACTCTGTCTAGCAGACATCTGTTGCAGGATAGTTATGTAATTTAATTTGCTCATTACTGTTTCTAATACAAAGGCGGCTAAATTAGATTTTATTGCTAAAACCTGTTGAAATTAAAACATCCGATAAAAAACTTAGCCGCATGTGAGCAAACGGCCCCAAAAACGATAAGGATCTTACTAAGCCTATGAATAAAAATAGCAAGCTGCGCTCTCAAGCGTGGTTTAACAATCCAGAGAACCCAGGCATGACCGCGCTATATATTGAGCGCTATTTAAATTTTGGCCTTACCCGTGAAGAGCTGCAATCAGGTAAACCTATCATTGGTATCGCCCAAACCGGCTCAGACCTATCCCCTTGTAACCGTCATCACATTGAACTGGCTAAACGGGTACGCGATGGCATTATTGCAGCCGGCGGTATCCCCATGGAGTTCCCCGTTCACCCTATCCAAGAAACCGGAAAGCGACCGACGGCCACTTTAGATAGAAACCTCGCCTATTTAGGCTTAGTAGAATTACTCTACGGCTACCCAATCGATGGCGTGGTATTAATGATCGGCTGTGACAAAACCACTCCCGCCTGCCTAATGGCGGCGGCGACCGTTAATATCCCGGCAATTGCCCTCTCGGTCGGCCCTATGCTCAATGGATGGCACAAAGGTAATCGCACCGGTTCTGGCACGATTATTTGGGAAGCACGTGAAAAACTCGCCACCCAAGAGATCGACTACGAAGAGTTTATGGAGATCACCACCAGTTCGGCGCCATCGGTGGGTTTTTGCAATACGATGGGTACGGCCTCGACGATGAATACGCTGTCTGAAGCGCTGGGAATGCAACTACCGGGCTCTTCAGCGGTTCCCGCTCCGTATCGGGAGCGCGGACAGTATTCCTATAAGACGGGATTGCGCATTGTCGATATGGTCTGGGAGGACTTAAAGCCCTCTGACATTATGACCCGCGAAGCGTTTGAAAATGCCATTGTCGCCAATTCCGCCTTTGGCGGTTCCACCAATGCTCCCATTCACTTAATCGCTATCGCCAGACATATCGGGGTAGAGCTTAGCAATGATGACTGGCAAAATTTTGGTCATAAGATACCGCTGTTAGTCAATATGCAACCGGCAGGAAAGTATTTAGGAGAAGATTTTCACCGTGCAGGAGGAGTGCCCGCGGTGATCGCAGAACTGTTAAGAGAGAACTTACTCCCTCACCCACACGCCATTTGCGTGACCGGTAAGACCATCATTGAAGAAAATGCTCAGGCCGAAAACTATAACCCTAAAGTGATTAAAACGGTCGCTGAGCCTTTAAAAGCGGCGGCTGGTTTTATCAACTTAAGTGGCAATTTGTTTGATAGTGCGATTATGAAAACCTCGGTCATCTCCGATGAATTCCAACGTCGCTATTTATCCAATCCTACTGACTTAAATGCTTTTGAAGGTCGCGCCATTGTTTTTGAAGGCCCTGAGGATTATCACGATAGGCTGGATGATCCGGCGCTAAACATCGATGAGAGTTGCATTTTGGTGATCCGCGGAACAGGCCCTATTGGTTATCCTGGCGGTGCCGAAGTGGTGAACATGCAACCGCCAGCAGCCCTACTGAAGCAGGGCATACATGCGCTACCCTGCATTGGCGATGGTCGCCAATCTGGCACCTCAGGCTCGCCTTCTATTCTCAATGCCTCACCGGAAGCTGCTGCTATGGGTGGCTTGGCCCTCGTCGCCACCAACGATACTATACGGGTAGATTTAACAGCAGGTACGGCGAATATACTCATTGATGAAAGTGAATTGGCAATACGCAAAAGCGCACTAGAAGCCAAAGGTGGATTCCCCTACCCGGATCATCAAACCCCATGGCAGGAAATCCAGCGGTCGATGACCGATCAGTTTGATAAAGGGATGACCTTGAAACCCGCCGTTAAATATCAGCGAATAGCTACAGACAAAGGCTTGCCTAGAGACAATCACTAGCAAAGCGCTGCATGAGTTCCATATCGCAGATCAGTTTCAGTCAGTTTTCTGAGCCTGCATATGGGGCTTATTTGTCCACTTCGTGCGATAAAACCTGTCACTAAGTGAACGATTTCCGCAATTCCAAACCTCTGAGCGCGCAACAGGCCCCAGTATAACTTTTAGGGAAAAGTGGAAAACTGCTACCCGCAATTATCGAGGTCGCGGCGCTAACCTTAAAATATCGCCGCCATCGGTGGCAATAATAAATCGACCGCTAGCATCTGTAATAATATTGCGAATACGCTGTGCATACGCCTCTAAATAGCGCCGCTCATTCACTACTTTAGCACCGCTGAGTTGTACGTGATTGATATGGGTTAACTTTAGTGCTCCAGCGAATAAATCTCCGCGCCAAGCTGTAAATGCCCCGCCTTGATAAAAAAGCAAACTAGAGGGCGCTATTGATGGGATATACACTTTGCGCGGTGATTCAATGCCCAATTTTGTCTGTGCCTCACCCACGGCGACAGGCCCCCAGTATTCTTTACCGTGAGAGGTGATTGGCCAGCCATAGTTTTTACCCGCTAACAGCAAATTAATTTCATCGCCGCCGCGCGGTCCGTGTTCTATTGCCCAGAGTTTGTTAGTAGTGCTGTCAAATGCCAAACCTTGAGGGTTGCGGTGCCCGTAACTATAGATCTCTGGCAAATAACCTTTGCGCCCTACAAATGGATTATCCTCAGGGACACTGCCATTTAAATTTAAGCGCACAATAGTACCTGCATGGTTCAAAGTGTTTTGGCCATTTTCACGCACCCCGCGATCCCCGATAGAGAAATACACATGGCCACTATTATCAAAGGCTATTCTCGATCCAAAATGCCGCGATGTGCCAGTTACTGAATGTGTCACAAGCAAGTCTTGCCATTGATAGAGACTACGCTTAGAGACACTGAACTTGGCACGGGCTAATACCGTTGCCCCACCCGCTTGCAGTGCTTTTACATAAGTAAAATAGAGCCAGCCAGTGCGATTAAAATTGGGGGCCGTGGCGACATCTAACAAGCCCCCCTGCCCTTGGGCTAACACTTTCGGACCACCGCTCACCGGCGCTACTTTAGCTGAAGTTAAATCCAACAGTACTATCGAGCCACGCCGCTGAGTAATCAGCAGTTTGTTTTCTGTCACCAGCGTCATCCCCCAGGGAATTTTTAAACCTGACGTTAGTTGAGAGACAGCAAAGGGCGATTGCTCTGCTCGCAGAGATATACTGGAGAATAACAAACAGACCAGCAAAGACATTGTTAATAGGCGCATGCTCTTTAAAACTCCCCTGTAAGATTGCTCCAATACTATCACTCAATAAGGTCAGTATAGCCACTGCACACAATAATCCTCAATACGCAGCTATTAATTAACAAATTTAACTGGCAGCACAAGCATGCAAGCGATGATAAGCGCTTGCTTAGTGACAACTATTCGCCCTAAAATCATTACTCAAACTCACTGTTTAAAAGGAATGAAAATGCAATTTGCAGTAACAGCTTACGATCATCCGGGGGCAGACACACTTGCGCTGCGTATGCAGCACCGAGAAGCACACTTAGCAGGACTTGTTAAAAGTATTGAGGCGGGTAATTTTTTAAGCGGTGGCGCTCTGTTAGATACAGATGGAAAAATGATGGGATCATCACTGCATGTAGAATTTGACGACCGCGCTGCACTCGATACTTGGATTGCAAACGATCCGTTCTCTCAGGCTAACGTCTGGGGAAAAATAGAGATTCAAGAAGTACGCTTGTTTTCCCCTGCTTAAAGCTAACCAAGTAATGTACTTTTACCTCCACCCTTCATTGAAGAGGTGAAGGTAAAACCGCGATGCTCTTTATATCACTCAGTTATAACATTAAGCGGTTGCTGATTTAGGTTTATCGGTGCGCTGAGATTCACGCAACTGCTGCTTTTCTTGACGACGACGATTGATTGTCTCAACCGCATCTCCGCCTAAGTGTACATCACCGCGACTTTCAGCTAGCTGCATTTGCTTTTCACGCTGTGCAAAGCGCGCGCGTTGCTCTGGCGTCTGCTGATCAAAACAGAATTCACAGCTGACACCTTTGGCGTAATTTTCATGCTGCATCTGCTCTGCAGTTAAAGGTAGTCGACAGGCGTGACACTGATCGTACTTTCCTTTATCGAGGTTGTGATCAACGGTGACACGATTATCAAACACAAAACACTCGCCTTCCCACATAGACTCTTCTTGAGGGACTTCTTCTAAGTACTTAAGTATGCCGCCCTCAAGGTGATAAACCTCTTCAAAACCTTGCTCTTTTAAATAAGCCGTCGACTTTTCACAGCGAATTCCGCCTGTGCAATACATGGCCACTTTTTTGTTTTTCTCAGGATCTAAATTATCTTTAACGTACTGTGGAAATTCTCTAAAGTTAGTTGTCTCAGGGTCTAATGCACCCGTGAAAGTACCCACCTTTACTTCGTAATCATTACGGGTATCCACTAATACAACTTCAGGGTCAGAGATGAGCGCATTCCAGTCCTTAGGCTTTACATAAGTACCAACCACTTGATTAGGGTCGATGCCTTCAACACCCATAGTGACGATTTCTTTTTTAAGCTTAACTTTAGTGCGATAAAAGGGATTGGCTTCATCAAAAGACTCTTTAGTAACGATATTAGATAGCCGTTCATCGCTCTCTAACCAAGCGAGCAGTGCATCTATACCAGCGCGCGAACCCGCCACTGTGCCATTAATTCCCTCGCTCGCTAACAGCAGTGTACCGCGCACTTCGTACGTCAGCATGTGAGCGTGTAGCGGCTCACGCAGCTCGGCGAAATTTTCTAGACGAACGAATTTATACATTGCACAGACGACAATTTTTGACATATTTTTTCCTCGGCGAACCGGATCGTAAATCCGGAGCATTTTTAAATAAAACAATAACTTAACACCTATGTTCGGAATATAATCATCATACACCATCATATAAAATCAATAAGTTATATAATGACGACTACTGTATATTCCGAAATAAGCATTAATTTTAGAGCGCGTATTCTACCTATAATCTAGCAAGGCGTTCAAGTCATATCACGGGGTATTTGATGTCAGGCAGTCACAGCATACTAGTCACAGTTAGCGGCATGTTTTTTCTATCGAAGATCGTGGTATATATTGGCGGAGTATTTAAAACCCGCAACCAAACATGGAATACGGTGTTTATAATGACTGGGGTGATTATTTTTGTTCCTGGATTAATAATGGGGATTATGGCGCTGATCGGATAATAAGCCTGCTTACAGCTCTTTAGTACACTCCCGATGCATTCTGACTGAGCTAATCACTACTCCCTCAACTAGAAAATTTTCGCCTCCCTTAACTGGTAGGTTGAGGAATCCTTATTAGATGAAATAAGTCTCTGCATTTTGGTATCGATTTTCTTGCAAACTAAACCGCCATTTAATGTGAAAACAATGATATCTCCATTGTTAACCTGATTGGTAGGACTACCTAGATTCGAACTGGGGATCTCTACCATGTCAAAATACCGCTCATTATGATATACAACAAGGTGTATTTTACTGATAGAAAGTAAG
>Ga0209395_1000767_pt1 | contig 46511 bp, 31 predicted proteins | sample GOMGulsemesocosm_3_FD_184635 | JGI IMG/M metagenome (GOLD analysis project Ga0209395, IMG submission 184635) | Methane-oxidizing microbial communities from mesocosms in the Gulf of Mexico - GOM9D Gulf of Mexico (SPAdes) (version 2) | ecosystem: Environmental > Aquatic > Marine > Cold seeps... | reverse complement strand
CTGTCACGCAGGGGGTCGCGGGTTCGAGTCCCGTCCAGACCGCAAAAGCATCTCAATTTTTGAGATGCTTTTTTTGTTTCAGAACATATCGAATTTATTCGTTTATGGACTTAAACAAAAAAAGCAAACAGCACGTAGTGATGATGCTATTGTAGGACCACCACTTTGGGACCAACGAGTGGAGCGAGTTAATTCCGTCCAGACCGCAAAAAGCTTCTCATTTAATGAGAAGCTTTTTTTGTTTTTAATTATATCTGTATATTTAAAAACAAAATAAAATCATACATCATGAAAAATCTACTCCTAATTCTAAGTTTTCTTTCTTTCATAAATATTTCGTCTTTAGAAGAGAATAAAAAATCAATACTAAAATCAGATTTCTTACAAGAGTCTTCTAGAATTCAAGAATTGGATGCCTATTGGAATGCCTTGGCAAAAACTGTAAAAACAGGAGATTTTGAAGGGTATCGTGATGGGTATCACAAAGATGCGGTGATTGTATTTGCTTCGGGGAAAAACAAAACATCGGTTCCTATTCAAAAAGCCTTGGATGGCTGGAAACAAGGCTTTATTGACACTAAGAATGGAAAAAATAAAAGCCATGTTGCTTTTCGTTTTTCTCAACGAATAGGAGATGCTACGACCGCACATGAAACGGGCATCTTTTTGTATGTCACTTCAGATGCCGATGGTAAAAATAAAAAAGAGTATCCAACACATTTCGAGATGCTACTTGTAAAAAAGCATGGAAAATGGTTAGGCGTAATGGAATATCAAAAATCAAACGCTACACTAAAAGAGTGGAATGCGTTAAAATAAGACAACAACAAATTATGTGTTATCGTCGTGCATTTCTGTCTCATAAATAGCGGATAAGCAGGTTTATAAAACAAAAAACAGGTTTTTGTACAGACCTACATCGTTGTAGTTTAAATATAATTTCACTTTTATCATAAAAAGTTTGTTTATCTAAAATTAATTTCTAGATTTGTCGGGTATAACAACAACAAAACAATTAAGATGTTACATAGTATTTGGCAAGGTTTCTATTTTTACTTTTATTTTTTTAATAAGAGCTGAGACTTTGTATCATATTGTTAACACAAAATAATATATCATAAAGTCTCGAATTTCGAGGCTTTTTTTTTATGCCTAAAATGAAAAACAGAATAGCCATACAAGGAGCCGAAGGCTCAAACCATCATAAAGTAGCACGCGATTTTTACGGAGACGATGTAGCATTGCAAGAATGCTTATCTTTTGATGTGTTGGTAGATAGTTTGTTAAATCAAACAGCAAGTAAAGGGATTATGGCCATAGAGAATACTATTGCCGGGTCTATCATTCCTAATTACGCATTGATAGATGCGAATAATCTACACATTAGTGGTGAGGAATATTTAAACATTCACCATCACTTAATGGCATTACCAGGTCAGAAAATTGAAGATATTAAAGAAGTGTGTTCGCACCCAATGGCATTGTTACAATGTAAAGAATTCTTTAAGAAGTATCCACAGATTAAGTTGGTAGAAGATGTAGATACAGCAGAGGTTGCCAAGCGTATTGCTAAAAATAAATTGAAAGGCGTTGCGGCAATCGCACCTAAGTTGGCGGCAGAAATTTTTGGATTGGAAGTATTGGAAGATGAAATCCAAACCATGAAAGACAATGCAACTCGATTTGTAATTGTGCAAACGGAGAAGCCAAATAATGGAATTGACCAAATAAATAAAGCTTCACTAAAATTTCAATTAGATCATAAAAGAGGAAGCCTGGCAGCAATTTTAAATGTATTGAGTGATTGTAAAATGAACTTGACCAAGATTCAATCTTTGCCAGTGATTGAGTCTCCATGGAAATATTCATTTTTTGTGGATGTTACTTTTGAAGAGTATAAGGACTATGAAAAAGTAATTGCTATTCTAGCCATAATGGCCTCAGAATTAAAAGTATTAGGAACGTATAAAAACGGAAGAAAATAACGACGCAGTCGTTCTGAATTTGTTTCAGGATCTCAATAATAGAAAGATGATAAAATCAGCAAAAAGATTAGATACCGTACAAGAATACTATTTCTCTAAAAAATTAAGAGAAGTTAGAGAATTAGCTGCAACCGGAAAGCCAATTATCAATATGGGAATTGGAAGTCCAGACTTACAGCCACCAAGCAACGTAATAGAAGCAATTCAGCAAAGTTTTAAAGACGCTACTGCGCATAAATATCAGAGTTATCAAGGATTGCCAGAATTAAGAAATGCGATCGCTGCCTTTTATGAGCAGAAATTTAATGTGACTGCAAATCCAGTGAATGAAATATTGCCTTTAATGGGTAGTAAAGAAGGGATCATGCATATTTCTATGGCTTTTTTAAATGAAGGTGATCAAGTGTTAATCCCGAACCCAGGGTATCCAACTTATACTTCAGTTACAAGATTAGTAGGTGCAGAGCCTGTTTTTTATGCCTTGGAAGAAACGAATAGTTGGCAGCCAGATATTGCAGCTTTAGAGGCGTTAGATTTATCAAAAGTAAAAATAATGTGGGTAAACTATCCGCACATGCCAACGGGAACAAATGCCTTAAGAGAAACCTTTGAACAATTGGTTGCTTTTGGAAAAAAGCACCAAATATTAATTATAAATGACAATCCGTATAGCTTTATTTTAAATGATAATCCATTAAGTATTTTACAAGTTGATGGCGCCAAAGACATTGCGTTGGAGTTGAATTCGTTGAGTAAAACATTTAACATGGCTGGATGGCGTGTTGGAATGGTCTTAGGAAATGAAAACTTCATCAACCAAATATTAAAAGTAAAAAGCAATATGGATTCTGGCATGTTTTACGGAATTCAGAAAGGAGCCATTGAAGCATTGCACTTGTCTGATGATTGGTTTGAAAATCAAAATAAAAAGTATGAAGAAAGAAGAAATTTAATTTTTAAAATTGCAGATAAACTAGCATGTACCTATGATAAAAATTCGACAGGGTTATTTGTTTGGGCTAAGATTCCGGAAGGAAAAACATCAGAGGAAGTAACCGATGCTATTTTATATGATAAAGACATTTTTATAACTCCTGGAACTGTTTTTGGTAGTCAAGGAGAAGGGTACATTCGATTTTCATTATGTGTATCTAAAGAGGTAATTAACAACGCAATCAATAGGTTTTAGGATGAATGTATTTGTGATAGGTATTGGATTAATAGGGGGGAGCATGGTATTAGATATAAAATCTAACTACCCAGAAGCGACTGTTTATGGTATTGATACAAATGAAGATCATTTGAATACGGCGATAGCATTAAAAGTAATTGATCAAAAAGCTACGTTCGATGATCTAGGGAAAGCTGACGTTGTGATTATTTCAATTCCCGTTGATGTGCAATTAGAAGTAATTCCGAAGGTATTAGATTTGGTTTCGGATGATGCTTTAGTGATGGACGTGGGATCAACAAAAGAAGATATCTGTTTGGGGGTTAAAAAGCATCCAAAAAGAAGAAATTATTTAGCAATGCATCCAATTGCAGGTACAGAGTTTTCTGGACCAACAGCAGCCCATACTGGGTTGTTTTTTGAGAAAACAAATATTATTTGTGAAGTAGAAAAGACGGCTTTTAAGCTGCAAGAAATTGCCTTGGATATTTTTTCTAAATTGGGAATGCGTATCAGATATATGGACCCGAAATCGCATGATAAACACATTGCATACATGTCTCATTTATCGCATATCAGTTCTTTTATGTTGGGTAAGACAGTTATTGAAAAAGAAAAAAATGAACGCGATATCTTTGATATGGCAGGAAGTGGCTTTGCCTCTACCGTGCGTTTAGCAAAAAGTTCACCAGCAATGTGGACACCAATTTTTGAACAGAATAAAACCAATGTTATAGAAACCTTGGATGAATATATACAAAACCTTCAGCAATTTAAAGAGCTGATGATACAAAACGATTTTACCGAAATTTATAATGAAATGGAAAGTACAAATCACATCAAACAAATATTAAACGGCATAAAATAAAACGCCAAAACAAGTAGAAAAATGGAAAATACAAAAGAATTAAAAACATGGTTGGATGATATGAAGCTTGCGCATCCACTAGTAATAGCAGGGCCTTGTAGTGCAGAAACCGAAGAGCAGGTTTTAAAGATTGCACACGAATTAAAAGATTCTGATGTAAACTATTTCCGCGCGGGAATTTGGAAACCTAGAACACGCCCAGGGATGTTTGAAGGTGTTGGAGCCATTGGATTAAAATGGTTGCAAAAGGTAAAAGCAGAAACAGGAATGAAGACCTGTACAGAAGTAGCTAATGCTGCCCATGTAAAATTAGCAATAGAACATGACGTTGATTTATTGTGGATCGGTGCACGTTCAACAGTATCTCCTTTTATCATGCAAGAAATTGCAGATGCCTTACAAGGTACAGATAAAATAGTGTTGGTGAAAAATCCTGTAAATCCTGATTTAGCCTTGTGGTTAGGGGGAATCGAAAGATTGTATACAGCTGGAATCAAAAACCTTGGTGCAATTCATAGAGGGTTTTCTACCTATGAGAAATCGAAGTACAGAAACATTCCAGAATGGCAATTGGCTATTGAATTTCAACATCGTTTTCCAGATTTGCCATTAATTTGTGATCCTTCTCATATTACAGGGAAAAGAGATATGGTTTTTGATGTTTCACAAACAGCATTAGATTTGAATTTTGACGGATTAATGATTGAAACCCATATAGACCCTGACAATGCTTGGTCTGATGCTGCACAGCAAGTAACTCCAGAATCGTTGATTCAAATGATGGAAGATTTGAAAATTAGAAAGGAAACAGAAACAGATTCTAGTTATAGAGAGTCTCTCGATAATTTGCGTGCTCAAATTAATGTAGTAGATGGACAGCTTATTGATATGATGGGTAAACGTATGAAAGTTGCTGATAAAATTGGAGCACTTAAAAAAGAAATGAACGTTGCCGTGTTACAATCCAGACGTTGGAATGAAATATTAGGGAATATGATTTTAGAAGGCGAAGATAAAGGATTGAGCGAAGAGTTTGTTTTAAAAATGTTTAAAGCAATTCACCAAGAATCAATCAATCATCAAGAAAAAATTATCAAAGGATAAAATAAAAAAACCGCCAATTGGCGGTTTTTTTATGATTACTACTAATTTATTAGCATCTTTGTTACATGACAGGTATTGTATATAAATCTACAGGGAGTTGGTATTCGGTGAAAGCACAAAACGGGGTGTTTTATGAATGTAGAATTAAAGGGAAATTTAGGATAAAAGGAATTAAAAGTACAAATCCTTTGGCGGTTGGAGATGTTGTTGATTTTGAAATAGAGACAAACAACGATATAGAAACGGGTGTGATAAATGAAATACATGACCGTACAAACTATATCATCCGTAAATCAGTAAACTTATCTAAGCAAACTCATATTATTGCCGCAAATATAGATCTCGTTTTTTTATTAATAACCATTAATAACCCACCAACTTTTACCACTTTTATTGATCGGTTTTTAGTCACTGCAGAAGCATATTCTGTAGATACTATCTTGGTCTTTAACAAAATTGATTCATATGCTTTAGAGCAGCGCGCAGAAGTTATGTATTTGAAAGATATCTACGAGAAAATTGGATATCGATGTATGGAGGTTTCTGCAACAGAAAATGTAAATGTAGATCTCGTAAAAGAAATGATGATCGATAAAACAAGTATGTTTATTGGGCATTCTGGAGTAGGGAAATCAACTCTTGTAAATACCATAGAACCAGATTTAGAACTAAAAACTAAAGAAATTTCTAATCAACATAAGCAAGGACAGCATACCACAACATTTGCAGAAATGTTTGATTTGAGTTTTGATGCAAAAATCATTGATACGCCTGGAATTAAAGGGTTTGGAGTTGTAGATATGGACAAAGATGAGGTGGATGATTATTTTCCTGAATTTTTAGCTGTAAAAAACGACTGTAAATTTAACAACTGCCTACATGTAGAAGAACCGAAGTGTGCAGTGAAAGAAGCAGTTGAAGAGGAAGAAATATCCTATTCTCGTTATAAAAGTTACTTGCAAATTATTGCAGGGGAAGAAGAGCATTATAGAACAGATATTTGGGAAAACGAAGAATAAATGAAAGCCGTAATTCAAAGAGTAAAATATGCTAGTGTTACTGTTGATGGCGTTAAAATTGCAGCTATAAAACATGGAGTTCTAGTGTTTTTAGGAGTTGCAGAACAAGATGCTCAAGAAGATATTGTTTGGTTGTCTAAAAAAATTGCAAACCTTAGAATCTTTAATGATGTAAACAGCATCATGAATGAGTCGTTGGTTGCTGTTGATGGAGATGCCATTGTTGTAAGTCAATTTACATTGCAAGCAAGCACTAAAAAAGGAAACAGACCAAGTTATATCAAAGCAGCAAAACCCGAAATTGCTATTCCTATATATGAATCTTTTGTAAAACAATTTGAACAAGATTTAGGGAAAAAAGTTGGCATTGGTAAATTTGGAGCTGATATGAAAGTGGAACTCTTAAATGATGGTCCTGTAACAATCTTAATAGATACCGAAAATAAAAACTAATTCCCTAGGAATATAAATGAATATTTTTATCTTTGTGCAACTAAAAAAAACATAAATAATGAAAAAAGTAATCTTATCATTAGTTGCAGTAGCAACTATATTAGTTTCTTGTAAAGGAAAAGAAGATAAAAAAGTAGTCGTAAAGGAAGCAACAAAAGTTGAAAAAGTAGTTGTTGAAAACAATGTGAATGTTGCTGAATCTTTAATGCTTTGGAAAGGTTTTAAACCAACTGGAAGCCATAACGGGACAGTTAAATTATCTTCTGGTGCTATGTCAGTGTCTAACGGAGTAATTACTGGAGAATTTGTTATTGATATGAACTCTATTACCGATGCGGATGGAAGTACAAGGTTAGAAGGGCATTTAAAAAATGCAGACTTTTTTGACGTAGAAAAATACCCGACTTCAAAATTTGTAATTACTTCTTCTGAAGTTAAAGAAGGAAAAGTTCAAGTTACAGGTAACTTAACAATCAAAGATGTAACAAAAAGCATCACAATTCCTGCTACTGTTACAGAAGTAGAAGGTATTGTAACTTTTAAAAGTGAAACATTTGAATTGAATAGAGCAGATTTTAATGTGAAATATGGTTCTAAAACATTCTTTGGAAACTTAAAAGATAAGTTTATCAATGATAATATGGAAATGTCATTTGAGGTTAAAGGGACAAAGTAAATAGTAAAACTCATATTGTAAGAGCCGTAAATCAAATTTGATTTACGGCTCTTTTTGTGTATATTAGCATTGCTAAAAAACTACTATGAAACCATTTACCGCTAAAGCACTTCTTGTGGTGCTTTTAATTGTCACGCAATTTACTTTTTCTCAGACCAAAGATTATTCTTATTTATCTATTCCAGAAGCGTTAAAAACAAATGCGAATGCAGTTGTTAGAAATGACCAAACAGAAGTGATTGTTAATTCTGTTAGTCAGTTAACAATAAAAAGAAATAGAGTTGTTACGGTCTTAAATAAATTAGGCCAAAATGAAGTCAATGCTTTTCAGCATTACAACAATGACTCCAAAGTAAGTTTTATATCTGCTATTATTTATGATGCGTCAGGGAATAAAATCAAAAAATACGCTAAAAGTAAGTTTTTAGACGTAAGTGCTGTAGATGGAGGAACGTTGTATTCAGATTCTAGAGTACTGTATTTAAGATACACCCCAACATCATATCCTTACACTGTTGTGTTTAATTCAGAATATAAAACGGCTTCAACTGGTTTTATCAATGGCTGGATGCCTGTAGAAGGATATTTTGTATCTGTTCAAAAGAGTAGTTATAAATTGATCAACAAGACAGAAATACCTTTTCGGAAAAAAGAATCAAATTTTAAAGCATTTGCGATTGAAAATTCCTCTACAGAAACAGGCCTTAATTATGTGCTTACCAATCAGAAAGCACTAAAATATGAACGGGCTACTGTTAGTAGTTTGAAGTTTTTACCTAGGTTACAAGTTGCTTTAAATGAGTTTACCCTAAAAGGAGTACGAGGTAAAGCAAGCAATTGGAAAGAGTTTGGGAAATGGGAAAATGATTACCTGCTTCAAGGGAGAAGTTCATTAAATGAATCTACTGTCAATAAAATAAAAAACTTAGTAAATGGAGTTGAAGACCCAATTGATAGAGCTAAAATTGTGTATAAATACATGCAGAATAAGACACGCTATATAAGTGTTCAAGTCGGTATTGGGGGATGGGAGCCGATTGCGGCAGACAGAGTAGATAAAGTGGGGTATGGAGACTGTAAAGGTCTTACAAATTATACCAAAGCATTAATGGACGTGGCTGGTGTTGAGTCTTATTATACATTAGTTTATGCCAGTAATAAGAGAAATATAGATAAGGATTTTGCTTCTTTTCAAGGGAATCATGCAATTTTAAATATCCCTAATAACGGGAAGGATTTGTGGTTAGAATGCACAAGCCAAATAAAACCATTTGGATTTTTAGGTGATTTTACTGACGATCGAGATGTGTTGGTTGTCACTCCTGAAGGAGGCGTGATAAAAAGAACCCCAAAGTACATTAATGATACAAATTATCAAGAAGTTATTGCAACCATACAATTAGATGTCAGTGGTAATGTAGACGCCGAAGTAGAAAGGAAATCTTACGGGATTCAATATGACGATCGTTTTCATATTGAAAGTAAAACCAACGAGGAGTTAGTAAAATACTACAAGTCTACGGTCTGGGATTATAATAATAATTTAGAAGTACAAAATGTGCTGTTAAATAATGATAAAGATGCGGTTGCTTTTAATGAAAAGGTACAAGTGTCCATAAAAAACTATGCTTCAATAAACGATCAAAGTTACTTGTTTAGGTTGAATTTTTTTAACAAGATTAACGGTGTTCCAAAAAGGTACAGAAAGCGCTTAAGACCCTTAGAAATTGTGAGAGGGTTTACAGATGTAGATAAGGTGAAAATTAAGTTGCCTGAAGGCTATGTGCTTGAGTTTTTGCCAGAAGTAGTCCAGATAGATACTAAATTTGGAACCTACGAATTGCGTGTAGAAAAATTAAATGAAGAGACCTTATTGTATCATAGAAAGTACGCATTAAAAGAAGGGGTTTATCCTAAAGAAGACTATAAATTGTATCGTAGTTTCAGAAAAAAAGTAGCCAAGTACGATAATATGAGAATTGAATTAAAAAAGAACTAACCAAAATTGCCTATTTGATATGAAAAAAGAAATCCAAACCTTGCTTTTATGCTTGGTTACAATACTAACGTATTCACAAGAATATAAATTCGGGAAAATTTCAAAAGAAGACTTAGAAGAGAAAGTATATGCAAAAGATTCAATTGCAGATGCAGTGTACTTGTATAAATCGAGAAGGACCTATTACGAGTACAATACGTCTACAGGATTTGACGTAATTACAGATGTGAAACAACGAATTAAAATTTACAACAAGAATGGATTTGATTATGCCACGTTTGCCATTAATTATTATAAGCCAGAAACCGGGCAAAAGGAAAAAATTTATGCAATAAAAGGGTATACCTATAATTTGGTGGATGGCAAAATTGAAAAAACAAAACTATCCAAAAAGAGTATTTTTAATGAACGCTTGAACAAATATAGGGTAGTTACCAAGATTACAATGCCCGATATTAAGGAAGGTACTGTTGTTGAAATAAAATATCAAATTAGATCTCCTTTTTCTATAAATGACTTGCAATTTCAATATAACATCCCTGTTAAAAAGTTACGATACAAGGTAGAGATTCCAGAATATTATGTTTTTAATCAGCGTATGAAGGGGTATTATTTTTTACCAGCTAAAAAAGAATTTAAAACAGGGAGCATTGGTAGCGATTTAACCTATACGATTAACGTGAATTCCTATGAAGGAGAACATATTCCTGCCTTAAGAGATGATGAGCCTTATATTAGTAGTATTCACAATTATAGAGGAGGTGTAAAGTTTGAGTTGACATCGACTAAATTTCCGAATTCAATGTTGAAATTCTATTCAACGTCATGGGAAAATGTTGTTAAAACAATATATAAATCTTCTAGTTTTGGAACTGAATTAGAGAAGGTAAGTTATTTTAAAAAAGAATTGTCTTTGGCCTTAGCCTCGGCCAAAAATGATCAAGAAAAACTGATGATTATACTTCAGTTTGTAAAGTCAAAAGTTAAATGGAATGATTTTAATGGTAAATATACCGATGTAGGGGTTAGAAAAGCCTACAAAGAAGGGGTTGGGAACGTTGCTGATATAAACCTAATGCTAACAGCAATGCTTAGAGAAGCAGGTTTAGATGCAAAGCCCATCCTACTGAGTACGAGAAATAATGGCGTGTCTTTTTTTCCTACAAGAGAGGGGTTTAATTATATTATTGCAGGAGTGCAAATGAATGGTAAATTAATTTATTTAGACGCCACAGAAAAATACAGTGCGCCTAATATATTGCCCTTAAGAACCGTTAATTGGAAAGGAAGGATTATTAATGATAAAGAAAGTTCTGATTGGGTAGATTTAATTCCAACAAACTATGCATTGGACGAGAATTATTTGGCCATTTCTTTTGATGAAGAAAAGGAGATTTCTGGAATGGTTCGTACAGTATATACCAATTTAAATGCATTAAATTATAGGTCTAAAAATAATCATTTAAAAGAAGAGGCTGTGATTGAGTCACTAGAGAATAAATACAATATCGAAATTGAAGACTTTAAAATAACAAACAAAAAGAATATATTAAAACCAATAGTGAGGACCTTTAAATTTAATGGAGAAGATTTGGTGGAAGAAATTAATGGTAAAATGTATGTGTCGCCATTACTTTTTCTTACCGCTAAAATAAATCCGTTTAAATTAAAGGAGCGAAAATTCCCTGTAGATTACGGAGTGCCACTTAAAGATAAGAATACCGTAAGTATAAAAATTCCTAAGGGCTATAAAGTTGAATCATTACCAACTACTATTGCCATTGGTATTAGCGATAATATAGGTGTTTTTAGATATAAGGTTGTTGCAACCCCAACGAAACTAATTATCGTTTCGCAATTGCAAATTAATGAAGCGATAATTACACCAAAATATTACCAAGAACTAAAAGAATTTTACAACCAAATAATAAAGAAACAAACAGAAAAAATAGTCTTAGTAAAAGGGTAATGAAAAAAACATTTTTTATCGTGACTTGCCTAGTTTCAATACTGAGTTTTGGGCAAAAACAGAAATCAACTAATTTGGGTAAAACAACTCTTAACGAGTTGAAACTTATAGTGTATGAAAAAGATTCAACAGCACATGCTGTAGTTTTGTATGAACATGGTAATTTTTATGTAGATCCTGAGCGAGATTATAATTTTACAACTGACTTTTATTTTAGAGTGAAAATCTTAAAGAAAAAGGGGTATGAAAAGGCAACAATAAAAATTCCGGTTTATGGTGAAAAAAAAGTCCATGATATTAAAGCGATAACCTACAATCTATCGAGTACAAAGGGGATGGTAAAAACACATTTGTTAAAAAATGAAATTTACACAAAACAAATTGAGAAAAAATGGAAAGAAATATCGTTTACGCTTTCAGATGTTAAAGTAGGTAGTGTGATTGAATATAAATATTCTGTGACATCTCCTTATTCAGGAATTGATAATTGGAATTTTCAATCTGAAATACCAAAACTTAAAAGTGATTTTACCGCAGCTATTTTAGGGAATTGGCAATATAATATTAGGGTAGTTGGCTATAATAAATTAGATAGAGACACGCTTTCAATTAAAAAAAGATGTGTGTACATTGAGGGTGTTGGTGAAGGAGCCTGTAGAATTTTAGAATATGGAATGGATTATATTCCAGCATTTAAAGAGGAAGATTACATGCTGAATAAGAGAAACTATACCTCTAAGATGGTGTTTGATTTGAAATCATATACAAACGTAAAAGGTCAGGTAACTAATTATACAAAAACGTGGAAAACAGCCGATAAAAAGTTGAAGTATGATTTCTTAGATAATCAAGTATCAAAGAAAAGATATTTCCGAAAAAACGTTCTTCACGATTCTATTTTGACGGTTCAAGATGAGTTGGAAAAAGCAAAAAAAATACACAATTTTATTAAAAATCATTATAGCTGGAATGGTAGTTATTGGCCTTCTAGTAAAGTGAAAATAAAAAAAGCATTTGAAGAAAAAAAAGGAAATGTTTTTGATATTAATTTATCATTATATAATGCTTTACAAGCAGCAAATGTTAAAAGTAAGTTAGTGTTGTTGGCGACAAGAGATAAAGGGGTTCCAACAAAGTTATATCCGATAGATTCAGATTTTAATTATTTAGTGGTAAAAACGGTTATTGATAGCAAAACATATTTTTTAGACGCAGTAGACGTTAATTTACCATTTGGGATGATTCAATTCGAAGCACTGAATGGAGATGGTAGGGTAATGGACTTTAAAAATGGTAGTTTTTGGGAAGCGCTTACACTAAGTCAAAAAACGAATAAAAATGTTAGGTTATCACTGAGGCTTTCAGATAAAAATTTATCAGGAAAGTTATTGATTAATAGATCTGGTTATTTAGCATTAAATGCAAGAGCCAGGTTAAAAGGGAAGTCTGAAGAGGATATTTTAAGCGATTTTGAAACAGAAAATCCAGCTATTGAAGCTGAAAGTGTTCACCTCAAAAATGTATGGGATTATGAGAAAAACCTTCAAGAAATTTATAACGTAAATATCGAGACAGATTTTATAGATAAACGTAGCATAAGGATAAATCCTTTTTTAGTTAATAGAGCCACGATTAATCCATTTAAACTAAATAAAAGAGATTACCCTGTAGATTTTGGGTATGCGAGGAATAGTATGTATCTACTGTCTCTTACAATTCCGAAAAACTATAAGATAATTAAACTCCCTGAAAACATTGGGTTGTCATTGCCAAATAATGGTGGGGTTCTCATTTTGAATGTTAAGCAAAAAGACAATGTAATTAGTTTGTATTTAAAATTTACAATAAATAAAAAAAGCTACACGAATACTGAATATTTTTACTTAAAACAGTTTTATCAGAAGTTAATAGATGTGCAAAGTACATTTATTGAATTGGAAAAAATAGAACAAAAGCCTTCGATGAAAGGATAATGCATTTTATTTAAAGGTGAATTGCGGTCGTATTTTTAACTTCTCCAATCGTAAAAGTACTATGGGTGCTACCAATATGTTTGATGGCTGTTAGTTTTGTGATCATAAAGTCCCGGAATGATTCCATGTCTTTTACATACACTTTTAAAATATAATCATATTCCCCACTTACATGAAAACATTCCGCTACCTCAGAGAGTTTTAAAACTTCTTTTTCGAAATTTGTGACATATTCTTTGGTGTGCTGAATTAGCTTAATATGGCAAAAAACTAAAAATGATTTTTCAATTTTATTTCTGTTTATTAAGGCTACATATTTCTTAATGATTTTTTCCTTTTCAAGTTTTTTTACGCGCTCATATACGGCGGTTACAGATAAGTTTAATTGAAGGGAAAGCTGTTTTGTGGTTTGTTTACTATCATTTTGAAGTAAACCAATGAGTTTTAAATCTGTTTTGTCTAAAAGCATACCGAAAATATTTCTAATTAAATTGGATTATCGACTTATGGTAAACGTTAAATCGTATATCCATTGCAAATTTAGAAAAATAAACTATATATAGTGCTGTAGGTTGATTTTTAATCTAGTGCGTGGTTTATTTGTAAAACAAAAATCAGACTCTTATGAAATTTAAACCAGCAAATAACATACAAGATTTACAATACTTTGGAGAATATGGAGGGGTAAATCCATCCATTTCAGATTCATCTACCTATACTTTTCTGGAAGCAAAAACAATGTTAGACACTTTTGAAGGGAACACCGATGGATGTTATCTCTATTCACGTCACACCTCGCCAAGTAACTTATATTTAGGTGAAGCCCTAGCAGCTATGGAAGGAACAGAAACAGCAAATGTCTCTGGTTCTGGAATGGGAGCAATTACACCAACATTATTACAATTGTGTGGTGCTGGAGACCATGTTGTATCAAGTAGAACTATTTATGGAGGAACTTATGCATTTTTGAAAAATTTTACCCCAAGAATGGGAATTCAAACATCGTTTGTAGACATTACAAAATTAGAATTGGTTGAAGCAGCTATTACAGAGCATACAAAAGTACTTTACTGTGAGTCTGTAAGTAATCCACTATTAGAAGTTGCAGATATTAAAGGATTGTCTTCACTTGCGAAAAAATACAATTTGAAATTAGTAGTGGATAATACCTTTTCACCGTTGTCAATTTCTCCTGTACAACATGGCGCAGACGTTGTGATACACAGTTTAACAAAATTCATCAATGGTTCTTCAGACACAATGGGTGGTGTTGTTTGTGGTACCTCAGAATTTGTAAACTCGTTAAAAAGTGTAATTGACGGAGCAAGTATGTTGTTGGGGGCTTCTATGGACTCGTTACGTTCTTCATCAATTTTAAAGAACATGAGAACTTTGCATATTAGAATAAAGCAACATAGTGTAAATGCCGCTTTTTTAGCAGAGAAATTTGAAGCTGATGGACTGAAAACAGTATATCCTGGATTAAAATCACATCCTTCTCATGAAATATTTACTTCGATGATGAATCTGGAATATGGGTATGGAGGAATGCTAACTATTGATACAGGATCACTTGATAAGGCAAATCGATTAATGGAATTAATGCAAGAAAAGAATCTAGGATATTTGGCAGTAAGTTTGGGGTTCTATAAAACATTGTTTTCAGCTCCAGGTACCTCTACATCTTCAGAAATACCAGAAGATGAACAAAAAGAAATGGGTTTGTCAGATGGATTAATTCGCTTTTCTATAGGATTAGATAATGATATTGAAAGAACTTATGAAATGATGCATGCTTGTATGAAACAAGTAGGAGTTTTGTAATTATATTCCTTTAATTCGAGTCCAGAAAACACGCAGAAAATTATCAGGAGGATTAAAATCATTTGAGGGTTTCGTTGTCCAACGAAGCCCTTCTTTTTTTATTTCGAAGGTCATCATCGCCTTAATAGAGTCATGGGTGTTTATTACATATCGTAAATCATTGTAGATGATTTTTGATGGGTTTTCTTTTTTTTCTACGAAATAATAGTTGTCGCTAAACCAAGTTAAGGTTTTTAAATCTGGATGGTTCAGGTTTTCTATTGGATCATTTTTTGGAATAGAAACAAAGGTTTGTACAACATTGCTTTTGTCAAATAATGAATAATATCCAATTTTGTAGTCTGTCTTGGTTTCTGCAATTCCATACCACAGCATGTTATTTAACAGCGTTGGTTGTGCTCTGAATCTAAGGTAAGAGATATTCGCTTTTTCAAAAGATTTTTTAAAAACCGAATCGATGTAGATTTTATTTCCCAGCGTAAATAACAGGTATGTAGAGCTTATGTAAATTCCTGCTTTTGCCCATTTCATCCGTTTTGTGTTTGTTCTATTAAAAAACATGGTGACAATTAAACAAATCAAAAAAGGGATTGTGTATGCTGGGTCTGCTACAGAAATATTGTTAAATGCAACACGGTAGTCAGAAAAAGGTAAAAATAATTGTGTTCCATAAGGGGTGAAGCTATCTAATAAAGGATGTGTGAAAATGGATAAGAAAAAAAGAAGTATCCAGTCTTTTCGAGTGGTGTCTGTAGTAATTCTCTTGCCTGTATTATAGAACTTATGAATAAATAACCCGAGAAAATAAGAGGCGATAAAAGCAAAAACAATAGAGTGCATAAAGCCTCTATGAAAAGCCATGGCGTCTATAGCGTTTGAATAAAAGGCAGTGCCAATAAATACATCTAAATCGGGAATTGTACCTCCAATTGCTCCAAACAATAAAGCCTTGTTCCCAATTTTTTTACCGAGCGCAATTTCTCCACAAGCAGCGCCTAAAACAATCTGAGTTACAGAATCCATAGTAGCAAATGTAGTAAAGAATTTGATTTGCATAAAACTGGGTAATATCGTAACATTACAGAACTAAAATTATAGATACATGGAAAGCCAAAATAGTACGTCTACACAACCTCAAGATGATCCCATAATTGAAAATAAAGAATTGAACATATGGGAAGCGTTAATTCCGATTTTCGCTTTAGTTGGGATGTTATTTTACAATGTGTTTTTTGTGTATGGAGATGATGCTTTAAGTGGGAGTAACCAATTTATTTTATTATTGGGGGCTGCGGTTGCAGCTGTTGTAGGTTTTAGGAATAAGATTTCTTATAAGCAAATGATGGAAGAAGTTGCTGTAAATGTAAAATCGACAACGGGAGCCTTATTGATTTTATTAATGGTGGGCTCTTTAGCGGGTACTTGGTTAATAAGCGGTATCATACCTTCTATGATTTATTATGGTTTACAAATTTTAAATCCAACGATATTTTTAGCAGCATCTGTTATTATTTGTGCGATCATTTCAATTGCCACAGGAAGTTCATGGACTACTTCAGCAACGGTTGGAATTGCACTAATTGGAATTGGTAATACCTTAGGTATTTCTGCAGGAATGACGGCCGGAGCTGTCTTGTCAGGAGCGTATTTTGGAGATAAATTATCACCTCTTTCCGATACTACAAATTTAGCCCCAACGATGGCTGGTGGAGAGTTGTTTGCCCATATAAAATATATGACCCTCACAACAGTACCAACAATTTTGGTAACACTAGTTGTTTTTATCATTATAGGTTTAACGATTGACACAACGGGGGCGCCAGATATTTCAGATCAATTAATTGCAATTGATGGAGCTTTCAATATTTCTCCATGGTTGTTTTTGGTTCCTGGTGCGGTTATTATTATGATTGTTAAAAAAACTCAACCATTAATTGCGTTGTTAGCAGGTACCTTATTAGGTGGTATCGTTGCCATCATTGCGCAACCAGATATTGTTGCTAAAGTAGCTGGAGCCGATTCATTAACATTTAACTCCGCCTATAAAGGAGTAATGAATGCAATGACAGTTAGCTCATCTGTAGAAACTTCTAGTGCCGAATTAAACGATTTATTTACTGCCAAAGGAATGAGTGGAATGCTCGGAACTATTTGGTTAATTATTTGTGCAATGGTTTTTGGAGGTGTAATGGATGCTATTGGTGCTTTGGCCAGAATAAGTAAAGCATTGTTAAGCTTGGCTTCTTCAGTCTTTGGATTATTTGCAAGTACCGTTGCGAGTTGTTTAGCTTTGAATGTGACAGCTTCCGATCAATATTTGGCAATTGTTGTTCCTGGAAAAATGTTTAAAAAAGCCTATGAAGAAAAAGGATTAGCACCAGAGAATTTAAGTAGAACCTTAGAGGATGCAGGTACAGTAACTTCAGTATTGATTCCTTGGAATACCTGTGGAGCCTATCAATCTGGAGTTTTAGGGGTGGGCGTAGCAGAATATTTTTTCTTCGCGATATTTAACTGGTTAAGTCCGATTATGACCTTGATTTTTGCAGCATTTAATATTAAGATTAAACAATTGGTGAAAAAATAATAAAAACCTTATATATTTTAAACCTCGTAAACTTTACGAGGTTTTTTATTTTAGACTATGATTATTCCAGCAAAATCTTCTGATGCAAGTGTGTTAACTAAAATAGCTTTAGAATCTAAATCCTATTGGGGGTATACTGTAGATCAAATAGAAAGTTGGAGGGAAGATTTAACTATACGTCCAAATATTTTTGACTCTTGGAGCGGAGCAAAGTTTATGATTGGAAAAGAAATAGCAGGTTTTTATCTTTTGAACAGAGCCAATGCAAACACTTGTTATGTGGAGTTTTTATTTGTAAGACCAAAATTTATAGGGAAAAATATTGGCAAGCAATTAATAGTGCATGCTATTGAAAGTTGTAGCGCCATGAGTTGTGAAGTGTTACATGTTTTATCAGATCCTCACGCAGAAAGTTTCTATGCAAAACATGGCTTTAAAACCATATGCCACTCAGAGAGTTCAATACCAGGGCGATTTTTACCCGAAATGGAATTTAGATTCACAGAAAATAATTAAATTATTTTTTCTTGCGAACTACTATTAGGGTTAATGAGATTAGTAGTAATGCCCATGGCGAACCATGTAATAATACATCAAAATAATCTTGAGGCCGCATGCCGTTTTCACTAGAAAATGCATTCCCTCCCAGTATCCATTGAATCTTGCCCCAAATATGTGGTGGATTAAAAGGAGCCAACCCAAGCGTTAAGCTAGCGAGTAAAAATAGTTTCCAGTTTTTTTGCAAGGTGTTTTTCATAAGTTAGATAAACCAATTCCACACCAATCCAAACCGAATTACGAAATCTCTATAAGGGTGATTCGGTGCAGAGAAATAATTTTTCTTTAAAAATTTAGAACTTAGATTGTCTGCCTTAAGATAAATTCGCGTTCTTCTAATTTGTGCGTTGATGAAAACATCAAAAGTAGGATAGCCGATCTCGGTGGTGTTTTGAATCCTAAATTCATTTAGTAATGGATTAAATGCATTCGATTTGAATTTAGAAAAATACTTGAAAGTAACACCAGTTTGTAAGAATAATGGATTTCCTTCAAAAAGAAAGCTCGAAAAATATAAGGTGTTACGGGTTACCAGATTTGGGACTCTAAAAACATCTTGACCACTACTCACTTGTTGGAAAAGGACTGTGTTATGTAATGCGAACTTCCCAAATTTAAACTCATTGCTGGCTTTTACCTTTAAATAAGTAATATTCTCCCCCGATTGTTGCGGTTTAGAGGTTTCGTCAAAATAGGTGTAGTTTTCAATATTGGTTAACGAAGCATTTGCATGGATCCATTTAGTAGTCACGCCAAAAGAAATGTTTCTAGTGTTTATTTCTTTGAAATGGTCATTCTGCCAATTATAATCATCGTAGGCACTTTGATATAAAACAGTATTAAAATTTGGTGACTTAGAGTTAATAGAAATACTTCCTTTTAATGTGAATAAACTATCTTTTTTAAAAATTGCTTCACTGTAGATATTGTTTCCAGAAATGTTGCCTGAACCTGGAGTGAGGTTCACTTCAGAATTTAACTGAAAGTTTTTAATTTTGGCATTCCAGCTACCACCAAAAGAGATGGCAGTACCTTTTAATTTTGGAGTAGTTATCGCGGTGCTATTTGTGTTTAATATTGAAGCATACCCGTAATTGTAATTTGTAAAATCAGTTTTGACCCTAAATTGACCAAGAATATACTTTGAGTTAAATGCTAAAAATAACTGGTTGTTAATGTACTTGCTTTCTACTTTTTCTTCAGAAATCGTTGAACTCTTATTGCCAAAATAGGTATTTGTTGTGCCTTGAGTAAATTCATATGATTTTGTTTCATGAGACAGCAAATGTCCAATTTTTAGATTGGTGAAATTTTTATCAAGACTATCTTTGCTTGTAAACAGTTTGTAGTCATGCTCAAAAAAGAAACGTTCTCCTGCTAATTTAGTTTCTGTATCTTCGAGATTCACATCCATTCTACCTCTATCGATAAAATCTGGGTCATCATTTGTAAACGCATCCAATGCGGTTTGAGTAAGTCCTCCATTTTCTTCATTCATCAAATCTTGGGTAGAAATGTGGCCTCTAATAGCGTACCTCTCAGACTTATTTCTGTAACTAAAAAAAGTACTGAAATTACCATGCGATGCCAAAGAGTTTCTGTAGTTCCCTAAAGAACGTATTCCTTTGTAATTTATGCCGACATTAAATCGTTTAGAGAAATTTAATGTAAATAAAGTCTCTAAAACCTGCCCTTGTTCTAGGCCTGTTCTGTACAGTATTTCTGTTGTTGGTGTTGGAACTTCGTAATAGCTAATGTCGCTAACAGTTAGGTAGTTAAAGTGCTTGGCATTCATTCCTATTAAAGGAAGTCTGGTTTGATGGCTAAAATCATAAGCCAAGGTGTTATATGTTTGTCCTTGATTATGAAATGCTAAGAGTTCAAAGTTGTCTTTACGTAAAAAATTATATTTGTATTCCTTTAGAATGGTGAGGGTAGTGTCAATATAAGTGGTGTCGTTTTTAAAAGAAATTACCTTGTAATCTGTATAGATGGTTTTACCATCTAAGGTGATTCTTGCACTTTTAGTTTTTGAAAGAGAATCATTTTGACTAAATGCTGAAAATTCATCACCTAATCTAATGGGTGGTCTGTTTTGCGCAGAAACAAATTCGGCTAAAAAAAATACTAAAATAAAAGTAGTGTAAAAGAATTTTTTCATTTAAAATGATTGATTGCACAAATGTAAAATATTTAAACGGAAATTGTTCTGAATAATTTCGTGGAAAATTTTTAAAAACAGAATTGCTCTGAATTGTCATTCTTAGGAAAAGGAGCTTCTAAAAGAAAAGAAATTCGTTTAATATTCTTTTCTTTGTAATCATGTTAAAATGCAATTATAGTGGATTTCTTTTAGAGGCTGGAACCGACGAAGCAGGAAGAGGTTGTTTGTGCGGGCCGGTTGTTGCGGCAGCGGTGATTTTACCAAAAGATTTTGAACACCCTTTCCTAAATGATTCAAAGCAGTTAACCGAAAAACAACGTAAAGAATTGAAGCCTTTTATTGAGAGTGAAGCATTGAGTTATGCTGTTTCTTTTGTAGACCAAATAGAAGTGGATCAAATAAATGTACTACAAGCTTCAATTACAGGAATGCATCGTTCGGTTGCGCAATTAAATCCGATACCTGAGTATATAATTGTAGATGGAAACAAGTTCAGGCCTTTTAAGAAAATACCACACGAAACGATTGTAAAGGGAGATGCAAAATACCTAAGTATAGCTGCAGCTTCTGTATTGGCAAAAACATTTAGAGATGCGTTTATGGAAAAAATTCATGAAGAATTCCCGATGTATAATTGGAAACAAAACAAAGGGTACCCTACAAAACAGCATCGTGAAGCAATAAGAGAATTCGGAATTACAAAATACCACAGAAAATCGTTTAAGTTATTACCAGATCAATTAAAGCTTGATATATAATACCATGCTGAACTTGTTGATATATTTCTGCTCGAAGAATCCTATGCTAGTTTAGATGTTCGTAGATTATAGAATAAAACGCGTTTGAGCGCCTGATAAATTTAAAAATAAAATTGCTTTTTACTAAAAACTTCAACTATTTTAGCAGCTTCAATTTATAGAAGATGATTAAAAGAACACGTGCAGAGATTACCAAATGTATTATTCATAAAGTGGCTAATAAATACAATAGCGGACAGAACTCTTTTTCTGAGGCAACCATTCGCTTTGATGAAGAAAGCTATAATTTAATGATGCCATTTTTATTAAAGCCATTTGCTAATTTGTCGCAAAGTTTTCGTTTTAGCCATCATGCTGATATTCGTTTAAATGAAATTAACAATTATGCTACTAATGTTTTTAAAGATGAAGAAACATTTATAGAGAATTCTAAAAATATTGTCAATCATTTATATGAGCAATCAAATTCTGCTCAGATTAAAAAAGGAGATGTAATTGTCGCTTTGGTTGAAGGGATTGAATACCAAGATGTATTAACTGAGGCAATAGGTATTTTTAAAGTCGAAAATAAGATTGACTTTTTTCAAACATATTTAGACGACGATAGTTTTGATGTGGCAGTTCAGCAGGGAATTAGTACCAAGAAAATTGACAAAGGCTGTTTAATTTTAAATACTACAGATGCCGAAGGAACGGTGGTTTTAAGTATTGATAATAACCAATACGATGCACAATATTGGATTAAAAACTTTTTATCTGTGAAGTATGCAGATGATAGAAACCAGCATACTCAGAGCTATTTAGAAATGTGTAAAGAGTTTTCTGAAGAAATAATTAAGCCAGAATTAGGGAAGCAAGAACAAAGTCAGTTTTTGGCAAGTACTGTAGATTATTTTAAAGAAAACGAATCTATTGATTACCACGGATTTAAGGATGAGATATTTGAAGAGGAGAAACATAAAGACATGTTCGAAGATTATAAAAAGCATTTCGAAACATTGAACGATGTCTTGATTAGAAATAATTTTGAAGTATCTGATGTGGTCTTAAAGAAAGAAAAGCAAAAGATGAAAAGCATCATAAAGCTAGATACAAATATCGAAATTAAATTAGATGTAGATGCTCCAGATGCAGCTTCAGAATATTTGGAAAGAGGCTATGACGAAGAGAAAAAGATGAAATATTACAAAGTGTATTTTAACGAGGAGAAATAAACATTGGTAGTCTTTGTAAAAGGAAAGCTTGTTTAATCGAATATTGTATCAACTTCAAATAAGGCTGTAAAGTGCTGCATTATTTTTTCTTGTACTTCTTTTATTGGAACTTTTTTCCCGAGTTCCACTTCCATCGAAGCAACTGCCTTTCCTCTGATTCCGCATGGAATTATATTGTCAAAATACCCCAAATTTGCATTTACGTTCAATGCAAACCCATGCATGGTCACCCAACGACTGGTTCTAATCCCTAAAGCACAAATTTTACGAGCAAAAGGAGTTCCAACACCAAGCCAAACACCAGTTTCTCCCTTGCTTCTTTCGCCTCTTAAACCATATTCTGCTAAGGTTAAAATAATCACTTCTTCAAGCAATCGTAAGTATTTATGAATGTCGGTGAAAAAGTTTTCTAGATCTAAAATAGGATACCCAACAATTTGCCCAGGTCCGTGGTAGGTAATATCCCCTCCACGATTTATTTTGTAAAAAGTAGCTCCCTTGTCTTTAAGTTGTTTTTCGTTTAGTAATAAATTATCTAAATCACCACTCTTACCCAACGTATATACATGTGGGTGCTCTACAAAAAGGAAATGATTTTTGGTTTCAATAGAGTCATTATTTTTTCTATTGCTAATTTTTACATCAACAATTTCTTGCAATAGACCCGTTTGATAGTCCCACGTTTCTTTGTAATCTTTAACGCCTAAGTTTTTGAGTAGTATGTTTTTATTCATAATTGTAGGTTGCAAAGATAATTATTTAATTACATTTGTTAGTGTTATTTACAATTAAGCCCTATTAATTTTGGATAAATTTTAGAGATGAAAAAATACAGATTAATACCTTTCGTTTTGCTTTTGTTTATTTCAGTTTCAGCTTTCTCTCAAAGAACTTGGATGAAATTGAATGAGAAAACGAATGTCATTGAAAATGAGTTAGATTATAGAGAAAGCAACCCTTCTTCTTTTAATTTGTTCACATTAAAAAAAGAAGTGATTTCAAATAGGCTTTTACAATCTTCAGTAAAACCTCAGACTATAGAGTTGCCAACTCCAAATGGAGTGCAAAGGTTTAACGTTGTTGAAGCTTCAGTTTTTGCAAATGAATTGGCAAAGAAATTTCCAAACATAAAATCATATGTGGGAGTTGGGATAGATGATCCGACCGCTAGAGTAAGACTTAGTGACTCTAAAATCGGATTGCACGCAATGATCTCTTCTGGGAAGTATCCCATGTATTTAATTGATCCGTATACAAAAGATAAAAAAACTGCCATAGCATACTTTAAAAACACATCGACTAAAGGTATATTTCAATGTTTGGTAGAAGAAGTAAAACCAATAAAATCCAACATACAATTTCAAAAATCTTCGAATGCAAATGACGGGAAATTAAGAACCTATAGGATGGCTCTTATTGGTACTGCAGAATATTCTCAATTCCATCTAACCAACCAAGGTGTAGGAGCAGGAGAGTCTGAAGCAACAAAAAAAGCAGCAGTATTAGCTGCCATGAATGCCTCAATGACGCGAATCAATGGGATTTTTGAAAGAGATTTAGGCGTTACGATGCAATTGGTAGCAAATAATGACGATTTAATCTTTTTAGATCCAGCAACAGATGGGTTGACAAATAATGATATTAATACATTGATTGATGAATCTCAGACAAAATGTGATGCAGTAATTGGTTCTTCAAATTATGATATAGGACATGTTTTTGGATGGGTTAATGACGAAAGTGGAAATGGGTTAGCTGGTGGAGGAGTGGTGTGTGAAGCTGGGCAAAAAGCGCAAGGAGCAACCATGAGAAAGACCCCTTTAGGAGATTTATTTGACATCGATTTAGCAGCTCATGAAATTGGTCATCAGTTCGGGGCAAACCATACTCAAAATGGAAATTGCAATAGATACAATGCAACCGCAGTAGAGCCTGGAAGTGGCGCTACAATTATGGGGTATGCGGGGTTTTGTTCCCCAAATGTACAAGACAATAGTGATGCCTATTTCCATGCTGTAAGCATAGCAGAAATGTGGAATTATGTTTCAGTGACAGCTACATGTGCTGTCGAAACACTCACTGGAAACGCTGCTCCAGTAGCAAACGCAGGGACCGATTTTACAGTGCCAAAGTCAACACCATTTATCTTAAAAGGCTCCGCTTCAGATGTTGATACAGGAAACACACTAACCTATACTTGGGAGCAAATAGACAATGAAACTGGTGTCGCAATACCGCCCGTGGCAACAAGTGCAGTGGGGCCGTTGTTTAGGTCTTTACCACCTTCCATATCAATTAATAGATATATGCCGGCGTTGGCTACCGTTTTAGCGGGGAGTACTTCGACAACTTGGGAAGTTTTACCGTCCGTTTCTAGAACAATGAGTTTTGCCTTTACGGTGAGGGATAATGTTTCAAGTGGGGCCGCTACTGACCGAGACGATAAAATAATTACAGTAGATGGAAATTCAGGTCCTTTTTTGGTGACCTCTCAAAATACGGCAACTACTTTAAAGGGAGATTCGACCCAAACAATTACTTGGGATGTAGCCAATACAAACACATCACCAATAGGTGTAACAAATGTGAACATTTTACTTTCAACCGATGGTGGAAACACTTTTCCAAACGTATTGGCCTCAAATACTTCAAATGATGGAACACAAGATGTAGTACTTACAAACATTACAACAACGCAAGCGAGAATTAAAATTGAGCCAATTAATAATATTTTTTACGCCGTAAATTCTATCAATTTTTCTATTGATAAAACAACAAGTGTATTAGATGAATTGTTTACGAATTTTAAAGTATTTCCAAACCCTTCGAAAGGGGATGTTACGGTAAGTTTCGATTTGAAATCGTTAAAGAATAGGGTAGTCTTGCAATTATTTGATATTAGAGGAAGACTGATTCATGAAAATCAATACGAAGTTTCAGCTACAAAGTTTTCGCAAAAACTAAATTATCAGGACGTTGCAAAAGGATTGTATGTCTTAAAAGTAGCGAATGGACTGAATAGAGTTTCTAAAAAAATCCTAATTGAATAAATTGTTTTTTAAGCAAACTAAAAGATATATTTGCTCGTTATCTTGTAATACCTATTCTAATTAATTTATGTCTATAGAAGTTTCTTTAGTGTCAAAGTTGTATGGAGAGCAGAAGGCTTTAAACGCAATTAGTTTTTCGATTAAAAAAGGTTCAATTGTTGGGTTTTTAGGGCCAAATGGAGCAGGAAAATCAACCATGATGAAGATTTTAACTGGATTTATTAGCCCGAATGAAGGAGTGGTTTCTGTGAATGGAATTGACCTGCTTAAAAACCCAATTGAAGCACAAAAGAATATAGGGTATTTGCCAGAGCATAATCCATTGTATTCGGATATGTATGTAAAAGAGTACTTGCAGTTTCAAGCTGCGATTTATAAAGTTGATAAAAAGAAAGTAACCACAGTACTAGAAAAGGTGGGGTTGGTTCCCGAATCACATAAGAAAATAGGACAGTTATCTAAAGGATATCAGCAGAGAGTGGGGTTGGCTGCTGCATTGTTGCACGATCCAGCGGTGTTGATTTTAGATGAGCCTACCACGGGGTTGGATCCTAATCAATTGATAGAAATTAGAGCGCTGATTAAAGAATTGGGTAAGGATAAAACGGTATTGTTTTCTACCCATATTATGCAGGAGGTAGAGGCCGTTTGTGATCGAGTAATCATCATTAAAAAAGGCGAAATAGTAGTTGATAAATTGCTAAAAGATATTAGAACTACCCAAAGTCAAGTAATAGAGGTTACTTTTGATTATAAGATAGAAGAGCAATTTATACAGCGATTGCCTAATTTAACATCGTTTAAGAATAACTACGATGCTACCTGGTTTTTAACATTTGATTCTGATCAAGACATGAGGGCGATAGTTTTTGATTTTGCTCAAGAAAACGGACTCAAAATTTTAGGGTTAAATACCCATAATCAAAATTTAGAAAACCTGTTTAGAGAAAGTACAAATTAGTTCTGATATTTGCTTTTACCTCCAGTTAGTTTCCATCCTATTAATGCCATTGGTATATAGGCTCCAATTAAATCAACCGCGTTAAACCAGATTGGAGATGGTAATAAATACACATTTATTGCTCCCCCAATTAAAAAAACAACACCAACGATTAATGCCATTGATTTTTTCTTAGAGGCTGCAAATTTACAAGCGATGATGGCGCCCACTAATGTGCCAATTGCATGCGCTAAGAATGGAAACAAAAAATGCATTGGTTCGAATAAATGCATGGTTGCTTTGAGTCCTTCCATTGTTGTAATATCGGCACCATTTGGTGGTGGGATTACAGCGCTACTAATCATAATAGTCCCCATATTTATAATACTTCCTATTACCAATCCTGCAATTACGGCAAGACTATTTTTTAATGTTGAATTCATGATGTCGTTGTTTATGATTATACATGAATAAATATACAAAAAGTTAAGAGATTGATAGTGAGTGTTTAAAATGGTATATTTGAGTGTAACTATAAAAATAAAAACATGGATAACCTATCTGCACAGTACAATTCAAAAATAATGTCACCAAAAGAATTGGGCAAAAGGAAGCCTGCTTTTAATGGTAATCTATTTTGTTTTGGCTATGCTGTTTCTCTTTATGTTTGGAGGGTTGGCGCTGTTGGCAGGGTTAAATAGTTAGCATGAATTCTTTATGATGTTAGTGTTTACTGGGGGGTACATTATGCGCAATTGTAGTCCTTCTTGTTATTATATAAAACTCAGGTTTATTTAAAAGTAACTTGTTCTTATTTATGATTTAGTTTGTTTACAATAATAAATAATTAGAAAGGAAATGCTACTCCAATACCCGTTCTTAATCCTGTCCATTCAGTTTTGATAGGCGTTCCTGAGTTGTTTTCTAAATGGAATTTTGAATTATTATCGAATTTTAGTTTACCTCCAAAGACTAGATCGAAACCTGTACTTGCTCGAATTATTATAAATGATAAAGGGTATTCATAAGCTATCATTGCACCAGTCCCAAAATCAAAAGATTTAAACCCTAAGGATTCTTGATTTATGGTATTTGAAATGTTCGCATAACTATCAAGTTTTAAAGTAGAGAAAGTTCCAAAAGCTTTCAAGCCTAGTTTGAGTCTTTTATCTTTAAAAATATCAAAGTAATAAATTCCGCCTATAGTAAATGCACTAATTTCTTGTGTGATTTTAATTGCTCCAGAGTAATCAGAATACGAAATTTTACCTCCTGTAAAATTGTAACTCCCAAATAGACCAATGTTGTTTTCAACTAAATCAACTCCGATTGTGAAGCCTATATTAGAAGGAAAATTATCATTTACTTTAGCTGGAATGTTGTTTAAATCATCTATAAAATCTTTCTGAAATTGTTGAAGAGAGCTATGTGAAAAAGTATTGTAATTTAGTTCACCAAAAATTTTTGTTTGTTGAGAAAATAGATTTATAGATAATAAAATATTTATAACAACAATAGTGTGATTTTTTTTCATTTTTATAAAACATTTTTTAGATAATAACCACCTTCCATTATTACAAAATCATTAATAAAGTCAATTTCCTTATGATAAAGTCCTCTTATTTTTTTTGTTGCTAAAGTTTGAAGGTCCAAAGAGATTAGGAATGATCCATATTTTATGGCAAAAAGTAATTTGTCTTGTTGACTATTGTATTTTACGCTTACAACATGTCCATGAACCTGAACACGTTTTACTTCATTGGTGATAAGATTTATTTCATAACAACCATAATTAGCAACATAATATAATTTGTTTTTATTCTTTAGATAAAGAATGTCTACAATGTCTGCATTGTTATTTGATGATTTAAATGCTGAATATGAACTATTAGTTTTTGTGTAAATGGTATTTTTAAAAGCTATAAATTTGGCATCACTTGTAATGAATTTGGTGTTGTTTGTATGTCGATTAAAATAAGACTTTACGTTCTCGTAGATTTTGTTTTTTGTGCTAGCATTAAATACTTCTGTTGAAGAATTAAAGCCATTGTCTATAAAAACTAAATTATTTCTATGCCAAACATAACTAGAGTATGAAACATTATTTGAATAGGTGGATCCAAGGTATTCTTCTTTTACAGAGCCGGTATTAGAGTTCACGACTATAGATTTTGTATTTAAATCAATAATTATATCACCGTTTATAGCGGTTGATAATTGTCCAAAATCTCCTTTAGTTGTAGTTATTAAGTAGCTGTTTTCAATGTTTAATGTGTTTGGGTTTAAGGCGTGTAGATAAACGTTATCATCAACTGGATATTGGTTTTCTTTTTTTACTTCTAAAGCATAAATCTTTTGGTTATGCTTATTATAAAGGATTTTGTCAAAGTTTACACTTGATATTTTATCACCAATTGAATATAGGTAGGAATTAATAGGTGGTCCAAAAGAAGAGTTTCCTGAGTTATTACTTTGAAAAAGTAAGTTAAGATGTCTTAGGCCTCCAAAGTATAATTGATTATCAATTTCAATTCTACCTCCGTTTACTGAAGGTAATGCAAAATTATAATTGCTGCCTTTTGTTGGGTAAGAAAATACAATTGTATTTAAATTATTGTATAATGGGTGTTGATTCCATGTTAAAATTATCTTTTCTAGGTTTTCTTGCTCTGCAGAGACAATAAATTTATTATGTAAATCTATTTCTTTAGTTTCTGACTCTTTGTCGTTGTAATAGTTTTGAATTTTAGTATTGTATTTAGTTAGAAGTCCAGTAGTTGAAATGTCTTTATAATACCCCTTCTTTATATCATCTGCTGTAAGTTGAATTTGATTTAAATACCCAAAGTCAAAAAAACGTCCATTTCCATATTTGCGACTAAGTGTAGAGATATTAAGAAAAACAGTGATAGATTTATCTATTTCATCTACTAGACTGTACTCGTTAAAATAAATAAAAATGGATCCTTCTTTGTTTTCAATTCTATTAATCGTTAGCGGTGTAGCTTTCTTGTCTACGTTGAAATTAAACTCTTCAATTTTTTGATATGCTTCAGTTCCACTAATTTCTGCTAAGCTACCGCTGCTGGTTTTGAAAAGATATTCAACTTTTAATATGTGATTATTGTCCGATAAATGTTCTATATCAAGAAAAAATGTACCGCTTGAATTGGTGAAGCTTTGAGAAAAAGTACCATCTATATAAAATTTGATTTCATATAATTTATTTCTGTCAGACGCTAGATATTTAAAATTAACATTTTTAGGTTTTCTTAGGGTTTCTCCATTATTAAAGTTGGTAAGGCTAAAACTAAATGAAGGCTCTAATACTTCAATCTCTTTGAAGTAATCTTCTGCGAATTCATATTCGCAACTAACAAGTAGAAAAACTGCAGCAAAGTACAGTAGCAATTTTTTTTTCATTTTTCATTTTTTTCAAAGATACTAATTCAATTTAAAAAGAATGTGCTCTTTGTCTAAGGTGTTTAATAACTCGTTGGTAATTTTCACCTTGGTATTTCTACTTGGCAAATTCAGTTCAATCTTCTCTTTGGCATTCCAAATAGTGAAATGAACATTTTGTTTACCGGCGTTTGTAACACACAGATGTTGTAAATTCCGTATCCTATCTTCAGTAACTTCTTCTAGTGGTATTTTAAAAGTGATTTTCTTACACATCTCATCCATGATGTCGTGAAGGAGTTTAAAGTCGGTGAACTGAATTCTTGGCTCTCCGGCAATTCCGGTATCTTTATTTACCCAGCCTGGTTTTATAATGGTTTTAACATATAAGAAAGATGTTGGCACTAAGAAGTGTCTGTATTTCATGTACTCTTCGCCAAACATTCTAAATTCATTACTTTCTTTGTAATCTTCAATAATAAATGTTGCCCATCCTTTACCTGCTTTCGAAACACGGTGTTGGACATCTGTAACAATTCCTGCGAAAGATAAACTCATACCTGCAACTTTTGCCAAGTCTTCTTTAAAATAAGATAAGTTTGCGTTGCAAAACTTCAATTCATTTTTAAAATCATCTAAAGGGTGCGCTGAAATGTAAATTCCAACAACTTCTTTTTCCTTTCCCAATAGTTCCATGGTTCCCCATGTCTCAGCATCAGGAATAATAGGTTCTGGGAGTTGAATATCAGATGCTTCACCAAATAACGAAACTTGAGATGAGTTTTCTCCTTCTTGGTATTTGTTCCCATACTTTAATGCTTTCTCTAAAAAAGTAGCACCTTTTTCATCTGCAACATAATATTGTGCTCTATGGGTGTCTGTAAAAGAATCAAATCCACCGGCTAAAATCAGTCCGTCAAAAGCTTTTTTATTAGCAACACGTAAATCTACACGTTTGGCAATGTCAAAAATTGAAGCAAACTTTCCGTTTTCTTTTCGCTCATCGATAATTGCTTTTACAGCCGAACTACCTACTCCTTTAATTGCGGCCATTCCAAAACGAATGTTCCCTTCGTCATTTACAGAAAATTTCGAATAGGATTCATTCACGTCAGGACCTAAAACTGTTATTCCCGAACGCTTACATTCTTCCATGAAGAAAGAAACGGCTTTAATGTCGTTCATGTTATTCGACAACACAGAAGCCATGTATTCTGATGGGTAATGGGCTTTTAAATAGGCAGTTTGATAAGCTATCCATGCATAACAGGTAGAGTGAGATTTGTTAAATGCATAACTTGCAAAGGCTTCCCAATCCTTCCATATTTTTTCTAACTTTTTAGCATCATGACCATTTTTGATTGCTTGGTCTACAAACTTAGGCTTCATTTTAGCAAGCACAGAAATCTGCTTTTTACCCATTGCTTTACGCAGTACATCGGCTTCACCTTTGGTGAAATCTGCAAGCTTCTGAGAAAGTAACATTACCTGCTCTTGATAAACTGTAATTCCGTAAGTTTCAGCAAGGTATTCTTCCATTGCTGGTAAATCATACTCAATATCTTCGGTTCCGTGTTTACGGTTAATAAACGACGGGATATATTCCATTGGCCCAGGTCTATACAGGGCGTTCATTGCAATTAAATCGGCAAAAACAGTTGGCTTTAAAGAACGCATGTGCTTTTGCATTCCAGGAGATTCGTATTGGAAAATCCCTACCGTTTCTCCACGTTGAAAAAGCTCATATGTTTTTTCGTCATCTAATGGGAAGTTTTCAGGGTCTAATTCAACACCGTGCCTTGCTTTTACAATTTTAACTGTGTGCTTAATTAGGGTTAGTGTTTTTAACCCCAAGAAATCCATTTTTAGTAATCCAGCACTTTCTACAACAGAGTTGTCAAACTGGGTAACATACATGTCAGAATCTTTGGCTACTGTAACTGGTACATAGTTGGTAATGTCTGATGGTGTAATAATAACTCCACAGGCGTGTATCCCTGTGTTTCTTACAGAGCCTTCTAAAACACGTGCTTTGTTAATGGTTTCGGCACTTAGGTCATTTCCGTCTGATAATCTTTTTAGTTCATTTACGAGCTCAATTTCTTCAGAACGCAGTTTTTCTTTTAGTCCTTTCTCGTCTAAAGAAAACATTTTCTTTAGCTTCATTCCGGGAATTAACTTCGCAATTCTATCCGCTTCAAATAGAGGTAAATCTAATACTCTGGCCGTATCTCTAATAGAAGATTTTGCAGCCATAGTTCCATATGTAATAATTTGAGCTACTTGATTGGCTCCGTATTTGTCAATTACATAATCCATTACCCTACCACGTCCTTCATCATCAAAATCAATATCAATATCGGGCATTGATACACGTTCTGGATTTAAGAAACGCTCAAAAAGTAAATCGTATTTAATCGGATCTAAGTTGGTAATCCATAGGCAGTAGGCAACTACAGATCCGGCCGCAGAACCACGTCCGGGCCCAACAGAAACGCCCATGTTTCTGGCTTCTCTAATAAAATCTTCAACAATTAAAAAGTACCCAGGATATCCCGTTTTTTCAATTACTTCCAGTTCGAAATCTAGTCGCTCAGTGATGAGTTCAGTTATTTCTCCATATCTTTTTTTAGCCCCTTCGTAGGTTAAATGGCGTAGGTAGTTGTTTTCACCTCTTTTGCCTTTGTCTTCTTGGTCTTTTACATCTTGAAATTTTTCTGGAATATCAAATGCAGGTAATAAAACATCACGGGCTAAGGTATAGGGTTCTGTTTTGTCTACGACTTCTTGAATGTTTGTTATTGCTTCTGGCAAATCAACAAACAGTTCTTTCATTTCGTTCGAAGATTTGAAATAATATTCGTCATTTGGCAACCCGTAGCGGTAACCGCGTCCTCTTCCTTTTGGGGTGGCCTGTTTTTCACCGTCTTTTACACACAATAAAATATCATGTGCATTGGCGTCTTCTTTGTTTAGGTAAAAGGTATTGTTTGTGGCAACAGTTTTGATTGAATGTTTGCTGGCAAATTTAAGTAAGGTTTCATTTACAATCTTTTCGTCTTCTTGTCCGTGACGCATCAATTCGATATAAAAATCGTCTTGAAATTGCGCTTTCCACCAAAGCAATGCTTCTTCGGCTTGCTTTTCTCCAACGTTTAAAATTTTGCTAGGTACTTCTCCGTATAAATTTCCTGTTAAAACGATTAGATCTTCTTTGTATTTTTTGATAATTTCTCTGTCAATTCTAGGAATGTAGTAGAACCCATCAACAAAGGCAATAGAAGACATTTTGGCCAAGTTGTGATACCCTTTTTTGTTTTTAGCAAGTATTACAACCTGATATCCATTGTCTTTTTTAGTTTTATCAAGGTGGTCTGTACATACGTTAAATTCACACCCGACAATAGGTTTTAAAATGGTTTCTGTAGGTTCTTCCCCATTGTCAATTAAATCGTCGTTGGTGGCTTTTGCTCCTTTATTATGATTTAGGACAGCACTTACAAAATGGAAGGCGGCCATCATATTTCCAGTGTCTGTTAGAGCAATTGCCGACTGTTTATCTTTGGCTGCGTTTTTAACAATATTGCCAATTTGTATGGTTGATTGTAAAACAGAATATTGTGTGTGATTGTGTAAGTGAGCAAAGCGTGCTTCTTGCAAAGCGGCGATGTTTTCTTGTGAAGCTGAAGAAGTATCTACGTTTTTAAGTGCATCTAATCGTTTTCTGATTTTCTCACTTTCCCTTTTTAGGTTGATGTGTTTTAAGCCAATTACCTGAATCGGTTTTGGATTTGCTTCAGAGAAATTTTTAAAATAATCTGCCTCAACATCTAATTGTTCTTTGGTGAATTCTCGTAAACGAATCAATTCTAAAAAACAACGAGTTGTAGCTTCAACATCGGCAGTTGCATTGTGAGCTTCCCCAAATCCTGTGCCGAATAAATGGTTGTGCAATTCGGTTAAGGTAGGAAGTTTGAATTTTCCTCCACGACCACCCGGAATTTGACACATCAATGCCGTCTTTTCGGTACAAGTATCTAAAAGCGGTAATTTGGTTAAATTATTTTCAACACCCAAACGATAAAACTCACAGCCCATAATATTGATGTCAAAACCAACATTTTGACCTACAATAAATGTTGCTTTGCCCAAGGCCTCATTAAAGAGTGCCAATCCATCTTTAAGTTGTATTCCTTGCTCTTCTGCTAAATCCGTAGAAATTCCGTGAATTCTCTCTGCGTCATAGGGAATATTAAACCCATCAGGTTGAATTAAAAAATCATTGTGTTCAACTACATTTCCCAAAGCATCATGCAGTTGCCACGCAATTTGTATACACCTAGGCCAGTTGTCTGTATCTGTAATTGGAGCATTCCAACTCTTAGGTAAACCGGTAGTTTCAGTGTCAAAAATTAAATACATAAATGCGGGTTTTTCTGTGGTGAATTAGGAAGGTTAAAAGTATGAAAAACTCTGCAAATTTAGAGCGAGATTTTATCCCGATTTATCAACAGAAATTTAATACGATAAATAATGTAACATTTTTGTAAATTAGCCTACATATACATGGATATTTACATAAAAAAGAAATCAAAATGAAAAAACTATTAGTATTAGTCATCGCAGTATTTGGGAGTTTAACGTTAAATGCGCAATCAGTAGATGAAATTCTATCAAATTATTATGAAAATTTAGGAGGTGAAGAGAACTTAAGAAAAATCAAAGGAATTAAAATGACTGCAAAAGTAAGTCAGCAGGGGATGGAGATCCCTTTAGAGATAATTCAAATGTCTGACGGTAAGCAAATGACAATAATAAGTTTTCAAGGCAAAGAAATAAAACAGGGAGTTTTTGATGGAGAAACTTTGTGGAGCCATAATTTCTCGACAATGAAAGCAGAGAAAAGTGATGCTGAAACTACAGAGAACATGAAATTAGATGCAAACGATTTTCCAGATGTCTTTTTGGATTACAAGAAAAAAGGATATACCGTTGAGTTGTTAGGGAAAGAAACAATTGATGGCGCAGAAACATTTAAAATTAAAATAACAAAAGAGCCAGTAACTGTTGATGGGAAAAAAGAAAACAATGTGTCTTTCTATTTTTTCGATACTGAAAATTTTGTACCGATAGCTATTCAAACAGAAATTAAAGCTGGTCCAGCTAAGGGACAGGTTTCTGAAATTACCTTAAGTGATTACCAGGAAGTAGGTGGCTTGTATTTTCCTTTTTCAATGACACAAGGAGTAAAAGGTCAACCAGGAAGTCAGCCAATCACTATCACTAAAATTGAATTAAATCCTAAAGTAACCGACGGAGCATTTAAGTTTCCAGAAGAGGTTGCTCCAGTAAAAAAACAATAAGCTATATTTTATGAAATCCTCAAATTCTATTTGAGGATTTTTTTTATTCATTAATTTTTATACCTATGAAAACTAAACTTTTTTTAACAATATTGTTGCTGGCGACATTGTCTTATACTACAAATGCCCAGCAAAAAAAGAGTCAAAAAGGAAAACTGCTTTTTGGCGATATGTCAGCAAGACATATTGGGCCTGCTTTAATGAGTGGTCGAATTAATGATTTAGAAAACCATCCTACAAATAATAGAATTGTCTATGCTGGTACTGCCGGTGGAGGTGTGTGGAAATCTAACGATGGAGGTGTTACTTTTAATTCCATTTTTGATGAATATTGCCAGTCTATTGGTGCGGTAGAGCTAGATCCTAACGATCCAGATAATACGATTTATGTAGGTACTGGAGAGACTTGGACACGAAATAGTATTTCTGTAGGAGATGGGATGTATAAATCTATTGATGGTGGCGCAAACTGGGTTAATATAGGGTTTGAAAAATCTGAGCATATTGCTAATATTATTGTGAACCCTAAAAACTCTAAAGAAATTTATGTAGGTGTTTTGGGCGCTCTTTGGGGAGATAGTGAAGAACGAGGAGTTTATAAAACTACTGATGGTGGAGTAACTTGGAATAAAATTTTATATACCAATCAAAAAACGGGTTGTGCTGATTTGACAATGGATCCTAATAATCCAAATATTTTATATGCATCTATGTGGGAGTTTAGACGTACAGGATGGTCATTTGAATCTGGAGGAGAAAATAGTGCGCTGCATAAATCTATTGATGGCGGTGTTACTTGGAATAAAATTCACAACGGTTTTCCTAAAGGGAAATTAGGGCGCTTAGCGATTGCGGTTGCCCCATCTGATCCTAAGGTGCTGTATACTGTAATTGAAGCAGAAAAGGATGCCGAAAAAGGCTTGTATAGAAGTGATGATGCTGGAGCGAATTGGACACAGCTAAATAATGATTTTGGAATTACCGTACGTCCATTTTATTTTTCGAGAATTGTGGTAGATCCAAAAAATCCAAATGTGATTGTAAAAGGAGGGTTGAACGGCTCGATTTCTAGAGATGGAGGGAAAACATTTAAGAATTTAGGGAATATGCATAGTGATATTCATGATATTGTTTTTGATATCAACGATTCAGATAGAATGTATGCTGGTACTGATGGAGGTGTGTATCGCTCATTAAATGGAGGTACGACAATGGAGATTGTTGAGAATTTACCCATATCACAATTTTATCATGTAAGTGTAGACAATGCTGAGCCATATAATATTTACGGAGGTTTGCAAGATAATGGATCTTGGTATGGTCCCTCTTCTTCGCCTGGAGGTGTTCAGGCTAGAGATTGGAATTCTATTGGAGGTGGAGATGGCTTTAGAGTGTTAAAACACCCAACTAAGAACATTATCTATTCTGAAATGCAAGGAGCTGCAAATGTTTGGAGATATGATGTCGATAATAAGAGGGTTAAAACAATCCAGCCATTGCCTCAAAAAGGATTTCCGAAACTGCGATATAATTGGAATGCACCTATGGCTGTGAGTATACATCAACCAAATAGATTTTATATGGGGAGTCAATTTTTACACAAGTCAGAAGACATGGGAAATACATGGAAGATTATTTCTCCTGACTTGACTACAAACGACCCTAAGAAGCAAGATCAAGATAGTTCTGGAGGTTTATCTAAAGACAATTCAGGAGCGGAAAATCACACCACTATTTTTACAATCGCTGAATCTACCTTAGATGAAAATGTAATTTGGGTTGGTACAGATGACGGTAATGTACAAGTAACTAAAAATGGCGGAAAAACTTGGGAAAATACGTCTATGAATATACCGGGTCTTCCTAAAAATACCTGGGTGTATCATATTGAAGCAAGTGTTTTTGATAAAGGAACTGCGTATGCTGTTTTTGATGGGCACACCATGAATGATATGAATCCTTACACGTATAAAACAACAGATTTTGGAAAGACATGGAAAAATATTATTTCTAATGATGTTGTTGGTTTTGTAAGAAATATTCAAGAAGATTATGAAAACCCAGATTTATTGTTTTTGGGAACTGAATTTGGATTGTATATAACAATGGATGGTGGAGAAAACTGGAATAAGTTCACAAATAATATGCCATCTGTAGCTGTTCATTTTATAGCTCTTCAAAAGAAAACAAATGATTTGGTGATGGGGACGCATGGTAGAGGAATTATTATTATTGATGATATTTCGCCGTTAAGAGAAATCAACCAAAATGTATTGAAAAAGAAATTACATTTTTTTAGTTCAAAACCAACCGTTATTTATGAAGAGGGGAGCTTTTCTGGAAGTTTTGGAGCAGAAACTCAATTTGTAGGAGCGAACCCTAGTAGGTCGGCCCAAATAAAATATCACCTTAAAAAGCGACATACTTTTGGTAAAATGAGTTTGGAGATACAAGATAAAAATGGAAAAGTGATTGGTGAGCTAGGTCCAGGGAAATCTAAAGGAATCAATATCGTAAACTGGAACTATAGAATGAAGCAGCCAAAAGTAGCGAAAGGGAAAACGTTTAGTTTTGGTGGGTTTACATCGCCACTAGTAGAGGCAGGTACCTATAATGTGGTTTTAAAGAAGGGGAGAGAAACATTTACTCAGAAAATAGCCTTGATATATGATCCGAAATCTTCTTTAACTGAAAAGGATAGGGTATTTAAGCACAATACTACCATGAAAATGTATGACATGATGCAAGAATTGGCATATTTGGTTTATGAGTTAGATGCTGCTATGGCGGAAGCGACTAAAAAGAATAAGAAGAAGATAGTTAGTAGATTGTCAAAACTAAAAGAATCGTTGGTAATTACTACTGGAGATAATTATGTTGGTTCAGCAGAGCCGCAGTTAAGAGAGATAATGTCAGATTTGTATAGTAAAATTGCCACAGGATATGATAGGCCTTCTAACGCAGAATTGGAAAGTTTACAGATCATTAATGAGCGTTTTCAAGTTGCTAAAAAAGCCTATGCAAAAATTAAAAAAAGAATGAAATTTATGGGTAAATTAACATTGAAAACATTCGATGAGTTTGTGAAATAGACGTGAGAATTTTAGGTAGCTAAACAGGTTTTATTCGATTTTATTTTTGGTTGAAACCTAATGTAAGTCTTGCTAATGTATCAGTTCATTTTAGTAGTGTTCGAAAGGCATTCAGTTTGTAGAATAGCGTGTGCGCTATGATTTTTAAAATGTACCACATGAAGGACGCCTCTTTTAATAAAAGTGTTTAGATATTAGAAGTATAAAATCTATCTGAGTCTTAATCTTTGACCCGGGTAGATTTTTAAGTTTTTTAACTCATTCAATTCCATTAGTTGTTTTAAGGATACGTTATTTGTTTTAGCAATGGAATATAAGGTGTCTCCCTTCTTAACTATATGTAAATTGTTTGATAAAATCTCTTTTTTTGTTGTACTGTCTATGTTTACAACTACAAATTCTGTTCTCCTATTTTGTTGATGTTCTTCTTGAGAGCATTTCACATAATTAGCACACCTGTTTTTTATTCTACTTTCACCATACCCTATTGCAGAAATCCTTCTAGGATCGATGCCTTGATTAACGATGTACTGTACAACAGATGTTGCTCTGTTTGTGGAGAGTAATTTGTTGTAAAGTGCTTTCCCTCTACTATCTGTATGTGAACCTCCTATTATTTTAATTTGTGGATATTTTTTCATGATCACAACAACTTTGTTAAGTTCTATTTTTGCATCAGGTCGTATGTCAAACTTATTATAGTTGAAATAAATTGGGTTAATGTTAATGATTGTTTCTCCTCTTTCATTGGTGTTCGTTTCAGAAGAAGAAATTTCTTTGTTTTGTAGGTATATATGCAAAGGGTCGTGCTTAAATTGTGAAGAGAATAATTTTTCGCCTTCAGTGTACTTCTCTTTATTTGCAATTAATTTGTAATCGGTGTTACAGCGAACAATAAAATTGAACACACCTTTTTTATTGGCATTGATTTTTTCGAGTGCCTTTCCTTTGGCGTTGATGATGGATATCAATGCATTGGGTATTGTTTTTCTTGTTTCTTTATCCATAACAACTCCTTCTAATGTATATGTACATGGTTTTGTTACGGGAATTGCTTCTTTTTGTAATGTAGTGAATCCATAAATGTCATCATCACCTTTTCCGCCCATTCTGTTGCTGGTAAAAAATCCCTTTAGGCCTGATTCATCTAAAAGATATCCAAAATCATCCATAGCACTATTTATTGGTTCGCCTATATTAGAAATGTGGGTGTAGCTGCCAGAAGATTTTGATGCTTTGAAGATGTCTAACCCACCAAAACCATTATGGTAATCTGAAGAAAAATATAATTCGCCTGATTTGGAAATGAAAGGAAACATTTCTTTACCTGGAGTGTTTATTGTGGGCCCTAGATTTTTGATTCCTCCAAATTTTCCGGAATCAAAAATGGCAACCTTATAAAGATCTGTTTTACCATGGCCTCCTGGGATATCTGAAGTGAAATATAATGTTTTTTCATCCGAACTTAATGCGGGGTGTCCTATTGAATACCCTTTTGTCCCAAGATCAATTTCTTCTATTTTGGTCCATTTTTCTTTTGATTTGATTGCTTTGAATAGACCAAGTGTATTTATTCTATGTTTTGAATAAGGTGTTTTTTTGAAACCATTATTTCTTGTGAAATAGATGGTTTTTCCATCTTTTGAATAAATTATATTACTCTCATGGTATTTTAAGTTTAAACTGTTTTTTAATTTCTTTATTGAGCTTTTAGATAGTGTTTTGCTAGTAATGTTTACTTTATACATATCTAAAAACGATTGGTTGTTAATTTTATGGGTTTTTGCCTTCGTATTAGATGACGATGCAAAGATCAAATAATTGTTAACGATTGAAGAAGTAAAATCAGAATATGGGGAGTTAATGGGTAGTTCTTTTAATTTATAAGTTCGAGGTTTTTTCTTTAACTTTTCTAAGTATTCTGATGTGAGTTTGAGATTACTTTTCGAAGTCCCGATAAATTTTTTCATCCAAATGTCTGATTCTTTATACGCTTCAACTGCTTTTAATGCTTGGGCATATCGGAAATAATAAACGTGTGGTATTTCTTCATGGTATTTGACTAGTTTTTCATAGAAATAAGCCGCTTTTTTGAAATGTGAAATGTGAAAGTTGGCGTCCCCTATTTTTTTAAGAATTTCTTTATCGTCTAGATTTAATTTTTTAAAATACGAATCTGAAATAGTTGCATATTCTTGATTTTGATAATATTCGTTTATCTTTTTAGTTGTAACCTCTTGACCATGTAATGGGGCAAAGGTGAGGGTCAGTACAATAGCCATGGTTTTTATTAATATAGATTTCATAATTATAGGTTTTATTTTAAAAGAATCTAGGAGATTTATATATAGATGACCTTGAAAAGTTTATTCTAATACATAATTCATGAGTTCCACCAGTGTATTCGTTTTTAAAATTTGTGGTATAATCATAAGCATATCCAAGAAATATATTGTTTGATGCATGGAAGCCTAACAGTGCGCTAACTGCCGCGTCTAATCTATAGGCGGCTCCTAGAATGAATTTCTCATTAAACAAAAAATTGGCTGATAGGTCTAATGACAGTGGGGTTCCAGAAGCTACTTTGGCTAAAAGAGCTGGTTTAAATCTTGTGTTTTCCCCAATGTCAAATATAGTTCCTGCAATTATGTAGTAATGATTTTTGAGGTTATAATTTATATTTAAATCTAAATTTTCATATTTGGATTCTAGTAAGTTCGGTACAGATACGCCGAGGTAAGTCTTGTCAGTGTAATAATATAATCCTGCACCAATTCTTGAAAATGTTTTAGTAATGTTATTTGATGTAACCATGGTTTGATTCGGGTTAAGGTTTCCTTGTGATAAATCAAGATTGAATTTTGAAACTCCTGCTTTTATACCCAATGCAATTTTTCCGTATGCATTCAACTGAATATGATAGGCAATATTTGCGTCAATTATAAAATCTTGACTTGGACCAATAGCATCCTTACTTATGTTTAAACTTGCTCCAAGGTTTTCTTTTAATATTCCTTCAATATTTAATGTTTGTGTAATAGGGGCCCCCGGAACATTTACCCATTGACTTCTGTGTAATAATGAGATTTTGAATGTTTTTTCTGAGCCAGTATAGGCTGGGTTTATAATAGAAGTATTATACATGTATTGCGTATACTGAGCTTCTTGTTGGGCAGTTATATGTAGGACGCAACATAGAAGGAATACTATGATAAGCTGTATGTTAATTTTGTAAGTTTTCATATGTTTTTGTTTTAATTATGCTATCGGTTTATATACAGCCATCCGGTATAGGTTTTTGAATCTCCATTGCCAAGATTTAAACTATAGAAATAGGTTCCTGAAGGGAGTTTTGTGTTTTTATCGTAGGTGATTCTACCTTCCGAATATCCATTCCAAGTATTCATGTAACTCTCTTTTATATAGACCATAATGCCCCATCTATTAAATATTTTAAGTGAATTGTTGGGGTAGTTTTCTACATTTTTAATAGTGAAATATGGATTGTTAGAGTCAATGATATTATAAATTTCTGTAGATGGATCGAAATCTTGTTGTGTGTCACAAGCATCGGCAATTCCATTATTATTAGCATCGGGCCCAGTTTCTTTAAAATCTGGCATGCCATTATTATTATGGTCTTTTGGAGTTGTGTATCCGTTACTACCAATAACTTTTCCATCTACGGCTATGCCTGTTCCATCTACTTCGCCATTACCATCGTTGTCTGTATACCCAGCTTCTATCACATCCAAACATCCATCATCGTCACTGTCTATTTCTAAACTATCAGGTATGGAGTCACCATCACTGTCTCCGCTTTCATTTATGTCTAAAATTCCATCGTTATCATCATCTAAATCTATGTCATTAGTGTATCCATCCCCATCGGTATCTGTCAATACAATCAGTTGTACTTCTTGAGAATATAATGGCAAGTCACATTGGTTGGAATTGTTAATTAGTTTGGCTCTGTATATTTGACCATTCATTTCTATTTTTACACTATTTATTTCAAGTACAGATGTTTGAGATCCAGAATAGGTGTCATCGTCTGTTAATGGTTTCCATGTGTCTCCGGTTCCCTTTTCGTCAAAAACTTTTAATTCCCAGCTGTATGATATTGAGCTTGTTCCGGTTCCAATAACCGATATAAATGCTGGTTTTGATTCTACTATAGTTGTAGTTTCTGGTTGTATTGCTATGGAAATAACGCCGTTAAATTCTTTGTAATCTACAATCCCATTGCCATCAAAATCAGCTGCGATAAGATATCCATCACTACCGATAACTGTTCCATTTGTTGCGATTCCTGTTCCGTCTACTTCGCCATCTCCATCTGCATCTGTAAACCCAGCTTCTGTAGCATCTGAACAGCCATCGTTATCACTATCGATATCTAGACAATCAATGATGCCGTCACCATCAGTGTCTCCAGAACCCTCATCGATATCTAAAATACCATCATTGTCATCGTCAAGGTCAATTTCATCAGAGCAACCATCTCCATCGCTATCCACAAAGTCACAGGCATCGGCAATTCCATCATTATCCGTATCTGGCCCTGCTTCTTTGTAATCGTCCACACCGTTGGAATCAGAATCGGCAACAGGAATATATCCATCACTTCCAGAAACTGAACCATTTGTGTTAATTCCTGTTCCATCTACTTGGCCATCGCCATTGGCATCCGTAAATCCTGCTTCTATAACATCCGAACAACCATCGTTGTCACTGTCGGTGTCTAAGCTGTCAATAATTCCGTCATTATCGGTATCACCAGAGCCTTCTGAGGTATCATAAATTCCATCATTGTCATCATCTACATCTATATAGTCATCAATTCCGTCTTTATCTGAATCTGTAGTGTTATCACAGGCATCAGCAATTCCATCATTGTCTGTATCTGGCCCAGCTTCTCTGTAATCGGGTGTGCTATTATTGTTGGTGTCTGCAACCATAATATATCCGTCACTTCCAGTAACTGTTCCGTTGGCAGCGATGCCTGTTCCATCTATGCGACCATCAGCATTGGTATCGGTAAACCCTGCTTCTATAACATCCGAACATCCATCGTTGTCACTATCAAGATCTAATCTGTCAATAATTCCGTCATTATCAGTATCTCCATCACCTTCTTCAGTGTCTAAAATCCCATCATTGTCATCATCAAGATCAATGGCATCTTCAATCCCATCATTGTCATTATCTGAGTCTGAGGTGTTGTCACAGGCATCAGCAATTCCATCATTATCTATATCAGGCCCTACTTCTTTGTAATCATCAATTCCATTAGAATCAAGATCTGCAGTACTTGTATACCCGTCACTTCCGGCTACAGATCCATTTGCGTTAATTCCTGTTCCATCTACTTGGCCATCGCCATTGGCATCCGTAAATCCTGCTTCTATAGCATCCGAACAGCCATCGTTGTCACTGTCAGTATCTAAGCTGTCAATAATTCCGTCATTATCGGTATCACCAGAGCCTTCTGAGGTATCATAAATTCCATCATTGTCATCATCTACATCTATATGGTCATCAATTCCGTCATTATCTGAATCTGTTGAGTTGTCACAGGCGTCAGCAATTCCATCATTGTCTGTATCTGGCCCGGCTTCTTTGTAGTCAGGTGTACCATTATTATTCGTGTCTGCAACTTTAATATATCCGTCACTTCCAGTAACTGTTCCGTCGGTTGTAATTCCTGTCCCGTCTATTTGTCCATCAGCATTTATATCGGTAAACCCTGCTTCTAAAACATCCGAACATCCATCGTTGTCGCTATCAGGATCTAATCTGTCAATAATTCCGTCATTATCTGTATCTCCATCACCTTCTTCAGTATCTAAAATTCCATCATTGTCATCATCGAGGTCAAGTGCATCAATGATTCCGTCGTTGTCCGCATCAGTATTGTCACAGGCATCAGCAATCCCGTCGTTGTCCGCATCAGGTCCAATTTCTTTATAGTCGGGAATGTCATTGGTATTATTGTCTGCAGCGGTTGTATATCCGTCACTTCCAGAAACTGAGCCATTTGTGTTTAAACCAGTTCCATCTATTTGTCCATCACCATTTGCATCCGTAAATCCTGCTTCTATGACATCCGAACAGCCGTCGTTATCACTGTCAGTGTCTAAGCTGTCAATAATTCCATCATTATCGGTGTCGCCAAAACCTTCGGAAACATCATAGATTCCATCATTGTCGTCATCAACATCTATACTGTCATCAATTCCATCTTTATCAGAGTCTGTTGAATTATCGCAGGCGTCTATAATTCCGTCATTATCTATATCTGGTCCAATTTCTAAATAATCAGCAATACTATTATTATCTGCATCTGCTACTGTTGTGTATCCATCACTTCCTATTATTGTACCGTCGGTATCTGTTCCTGTTCCGTCTACAACTCCATCATTGTTGGCGTCTGTAAACCCAGCTTCATTTGCATCGCTACATCCATCACCATCACTATCTGTGTCTTTATTATCAGGTGTTCCATCATTGTCTGTGTCTACGGTGTCATCCCCTTCATCGGTGTCTAATATTCCGTCGTTATCGTCATCTAAATCTACAGTGTCATTGATGCCATCATTGTCGTTGTCGTTGTCTTCAAAATCACAGGCATCAGCAATTCCATCATTGTCTGTGTCTGGCCCTGGTTCTTTGTAGTCATCTACGCCATTGGTATCGTTGTCAGCAACAGTAACATAACCATCACTGCCTGTCACTGTTCCATCTGTGTCGATACCAGTTCCATCTATTTTTCCGTCAGCATTGGTGTCTGTAAAGCCAGCTTCTATTACATCACTACATCCATCATTGTCACTATCTGTTTCTAAGCTATCAGGTATTGAGTCTCCATCACTATCTCCTGTTTCATTTGTATCTAATATTCCATCATTGTCATCATCCAGATCTGTTTGATCAGGAACTTGATCACTATCAGTATCTATAAGAACGTTAAGTAATACTGGAGGATCAGATGTTAGTGTACCACAGGCAAAGGTTTCCATGGAGATCAATGCTTGGTATTGGAATCCGTCCATTGTTAGTAGGGCAGGGGTGATTGTTAATTGGTTTGTGTCAACCCCACTGTATGTTGCATCGTTTGTAAGATCCAACCAGTTTACTCCATCATCTGTACTTATTTGCCACTGGTAGCTTACCGTATTTGTACTGGTTACATTTACGGTGAAAACAGCTGTTGTGTTTTCGGCGACTGTTACATCACTAGCGTTTGCTGTTAGTACAGGGTCAATACCTATTTCTTGGAAATCTGCAATATTATTGTTGTCTCCATCTTTAGGGGTTGTATACCCATCAGTGCTAGAAGTAACTTTACCCATTGCATCTACGGTAATTGGAGTTCCTCCAAGTTTTCCATCGTTTTCTAAGTCGGTGTATCCTGCTTCAGAAGTGTCAAAGCAAGTATCGTTATCTGAGTCACTATCTAAATAATCGGGTATATTGTCTGTGTCAGTATCTGTAACGATGGTTATTTCTGAGCTGTCAAACATTCCGTCGTTGTCTATGTCAGCATAGCCTGTGTCTGTACTATTTAGCATTCCATCATTATTGGTGTCTAAGACTCCATCTCCTCCTTCAATTACGTCATAGATTCCATCATTATCAGCATCTAAATCTATATAGTCTTCTATACCATCATTGTCAGTATCTACAGCACTTGAGTTTTCTGTTGCATCAGCAGCTCCGTTGTTATTACTGTCTGCAAAGACGGTATCATTGCTGTCGATCATTCCATCATTGTTGGTGTCTAAGGCTCCGTTTCCGTTTTCTGTGTTGTCATATATTCCGTCATTATCACTGTCTAAATCTAAATGATTTGCAATGCCATCGCTATCACTATCTAGTGGAGTTGTAATGGCTACAACATCATCTATTCCATCCTTATTTGTGTCGACAAAACTAGAATCATTACTATCAATCATTCCGTCGTTATTTGAGTCGATATTACCATTTCCTGCTTCATCAACGTCAAATACCCCATCATTATCACTATCTAGATCTAGGTAATCAGGAGTTCCGTCGTTGTCTGTATCTCCTGTGCCTTCATCAACATCAGCGATTCCGTCATTGTCATCATCTAGGTCAGTAATATCATCTATTCCATCACCATCTGAGTCGGTACAGGCAAGTGACATTGTGTTATCTAAATAATCAGCAATACTATTATTGTCTGCATCTTCTACTGTTGTGTATCCATCACTTCCTATTATTGTACCGTCGGTATCTGTTCCTGTTCCGTCTACAACTCCATCATTGTTGGCGTCTGTAAACCCAGCTTCATTTGCATCGCTACATCCATCACCATC
>Ga0209395_1000765_pt1 | contig 46586 bp, 41 predicted proteins | sample GOMGulsemesocosm_3_FD_184635 | JGI IMG/M metagenome (GOLD analysis project Ga0209395, IMG submission 184635) | Methane-oxidizing microbial communities from mesocosms in the Gulf of Mexico - GOM9D Gulf of Mexico (SPAdes) (version 2) | ecosystem: Environmental > Aquatic > Marine > Cold seeps... | reverse complement strand
TCGAGTAACGACAAACCTATACCTCGTATCAGTTTTGCAGCACCTTGTTGAGGTGTAAAAACTTGCTTAATAGCTTCCATAGCGGTAATCATTTCTGCAGCTTCCGATTTACGCCAACGAGAATATTCATTTAATAAACGTGTAGTTAACCAAGGCTCATCGATTAATTTTTGTTGCTTCATTGTCGTTATTTTTTCGCTGATAAGTTGCGATAACGAAACAGCGTCTAATAAACCTAAATTAACTCCCTGCCCAGCTAACGGGTGAATAGTATGAGCTGCATCTCCTACTAAAGCTACGCGATCTTGGCTGAACGTTTGTGCCATGCGCATAGTTAACGGGTGAGTAAAACGGTCACTTTCTAAAGTGATACGGCCTAATTGTCCATCACTTGCTGCGGTTAACTCTTTCGAAAACTCTTCGGCTGTTAATGCGTTTAAACGCTGTGCATCCTCAGGTGACGTCGACCAAACAATAGAACATAAATTATTTTCTTTATCATGACTGTCTAAGGGAAGCAGTGCTAATGGTCCGGTTTCAAGGAAAACCTGCCAAGCAGTGTTTTGGTGTCCTTGCGAACATTTAACGGTTGCAACAATTGCATGGTGGTCGTAATCTCGAAAAGTAAGTGCAATATCCATCTGGTTACGTAGCCAAGAATTTGCCCCATCAGCGCCGACAACAAGTTTAGCGATTATCGGCATAGGATTACCGTTACTTGCTTCAAAACTGGCAAATATATCAGTGTCTCCAATGCCAATATTACTTAAACGGTTTTCAGTGTAAAAAGTGATCCCTTGATCTTGTTGAGCTTTTTCCCATAAGGCTGCTCGAACAACACTGTTTTCAATTATCCAACCTAGTTGTTGATTGGCTGTACTTTCTCGAAGATCGCTAAGTGAAAAATGTAATTTTCCAAAGCCCGCTTTGTCCCATACATGCATATCGGTATAAGCTTGGAGTCGCTGATTTTCAATAATCGACCAAACATTAAGGTTCTCAAAAATTTGTTTACTGGCAATATTGATAGCACTGACCCGAACATCTGGTTCATCAGATATTGTATTAACAGGTGTCGTATCGACAACGGCGACAGTAAGCTGGGTTTGTTGGCGAATTGATAATGCCAACGTTAAGCCCACCATACCGCCACCAACAATTAAAACATCAAATTTTTGCATTTTATTCTTCTTAATTTACAACTATTTTTATGACTAATAACCCATCGTTTTACGAACGATAGCGTTTTTCAATGGTGCGAGATAATTCATAACTTTTAAGCCAACATTACGCCCAGCGACAAGTGGTGGCAATTGGTTCGAAAAAAGCGTAACTAACGAGTCAGTTAAGCCAATGACCTGTTTATGATCTTTTTTTCGCTGCATGGCATATTCATTTAATGCGACAAAGTTGCCAATATCAGCGTCATTTTTTAATGCCGTATTTATTAATTCTGCCATTTGGCAAACATCACGAACACCAAGATTAAAACCCTGTCCTGCGATGGGGTGAATGGTATGAGAGGCATTACCTATAAGAGCCATACGGTGAAAAACTTGTTCATTAGCTGTTAAAAGTTTAAGCGGGTAAACAGTTCGTTTACCTACATGAGTAATAGCGCCTAACCAACTACCAAACGCCTTCTCGAGTTCTATCTTAAATTGTGACTCATTAAGGTTAGCCATAATTTGTGCTTGCTCAGGTGGTAAGGTCCACACTAAAGAACAACGGCTATCGCTGTTATTATTGATACTACTATCATTACGAGCATTATTTTGTGCAGAAAGCGGTAACATCGCAATAGGGCCGGTTTGGGTAAAGCGCTCGAATGCGAGGTTATTATGCTTTCTTGCTGTACTGACATTAGCAATTAAAGCAGATTGCTTATAGTCAGACTCTTGTACCGAAATATTAGCCAGTTTTCGACAAATAGAATGAGCGCCATCGCAGGCTAATAACAGTTTTGCGCTAATATTTTCAAACGAGTCGAGCCTAATATCAACATGGCTTTTTTGCCAAGTAATATCGCTGATTTTATCAGGGGCAAACCAAGTTATATTGTCGTTTACTTTATTTTTTTCTTTTAAAATTGTTAATAAAGTTTGCCCTAACAATGACATTTCAACAACAAACCCTAGGGCATTTACTTGATGATGTTTAGCGTATAGTCGTGCTTTACCATAAAAACCACGGTCAGAGATATGGATATTTTTGATAGGTTCAGCAGAGTTTTTTAACGATTGCCAAACACCGACACTATCTAAATAGCTTGCGGTACCATGAGAAAGTGCTAATACGCGATCATCAAACGTTAATGATACATCCTGTAAAATAGGATTAGCCTCAACTATGGCCACACGTAAATACTGTCCGTTAGGCTTTTTTGTATCGCTTAAACTCAGCGCCATTAAAGCACCAGATAAACCACCGCCAGAGATGACGATATCAAATTCTTTTTTCATAGTTATTGTTTTGGTTATTTACCGCTACTCATTATGCGTTCAATGTCGTTAATCGATTTGGGTGCATTAGTAGTAAAGTTTTCATAGCCGTTTTCTGTAACAGCAATGTTATCTTCTATGCGCACAGCAATACCACGCCACTTTTCATCGACACTTTGATCATCAAGAGGAATATATATCCCTGGCTCAATGGTCATGACCATACCTTTTTCAAAAGCTCGACACTGCTGACGTTGGTCATTCACGTTGTAGTCTCCAACATCATGAACGTCAAGTCCTAACCAGTGGCCTAAGCCATGAATAAAGTATTTTTTACAGGCTTTAGTTTCTAATAAATTAGCTAAATCACCTGATAAAATGCCTAAATTATATAAACCAGTCGTGAGAAAGTTATTCACTAAAATGTTTAGTTCGGCAAATGTTACTTGTGGTTTAATTGCCTCTATAGCGAGATTTTGTGCCTCTAATACAAGTTGATAAATAGCTTTTTGAGCAGGATTAAACTTACCATTTACCGGGAAAGTACGAGTGATATCGGCAGCGTAACCACTAAGCTCACCACCAGCATCAATTAACACTAATTCGTTGTTTTTTAAAACATCGTCATTGTTGGTGTAATGTAAAATATTACCGTTATCACCACCTGCTACAATAGTGCCATAAGCAGGATGTCTAGCACCGTTATAAGCAAACTCATGAAGTATTGCTGCTTCTAATTGGTATTCAAAATTACCTACCGCAGACTCTTTCATCGCACGAGTATGAGCTGTACCGCTAATAACATTCACTTGCCGCATGATATCAAGTTCTGCAGGGCTCTTAATCAAACGCATCTCTTCAACAATAGCGCTACAGTCAACTAATTCCTTAGGTGCTTTTACACCTGAACGGCTTTGCCCCTTAACCTTTGCTAACCAAGTATAAATTTGGCTATCAAATTTTTCATTTTGTCCTTGGCAGAACAATAGTTGTGATTTATTGGCAATATAGTCTGGTAATATTTGTTCTATTTCACTCAATGAAAAACATTGCTCAAAACCATATTCTTCAACTGCTGCAGTTTGGCCTATACGTCTGCCATGCCATATTTCCTGTAAAGCATCTTTATTACGATTGAACAAGATACTTTGCTCGCCAGAAATAGCGTTGTCGTGATCAATTGCAGGTTTTACTAAAACCAAAATTGCATCGGGCTCGCTGTAGCCTGACAAATAATAGAAACTTTTATCTTGGCAAAAAGCATATTCCGTGTCGTTACTGCGTGTTACTTCATTAGCAGCAGAAAATATTGCTATAGAGTTTTCCGGCATCAAAGATAAAAATTTAGCTCTGCGCTGAGTAAACTCTGACAAAGGAAGTAAAGTATGGCTCAATAAAGATTTATTTTTCATAAGATTATAATTATTTATTAATGAACAGTTTCTTCAGATGATTTAGCTTCTGGCGGCGAGCCTAGCTCGGTAAAACATAATAATGACGAAATTCGAACATATTCAGCTATTTCAAAATATGACTGTTCGGTTTCTTCATCTTCTTCCATTTCATCGGACAAATTAGCGATTTCAGAAAAGTCAGCCAACACTTCTTTTACATCTTCAGACAATATCGCTGTATTTTTTTGCTGCAGGCCAAAACCTAGATTAAATCCTTGTACCCAAACAGCTAGAGCATGACCTCGTTCTACAATAGTGTCGTCGTCATCTGGTAACATTAATTGAAAACCATATGAGTCATCGATAATATCGTTCCAAATCTGTGAGAACATTAACTTTACCGTTGATTTAACTTCACTGGGTAGACCTTCACCGTTATTGAACAGGTCATTAATCATCCCAAGATAATCATCACTTTCATAAGTAAAGCCTGAGCACACTAACCCAGTTAACACGCCGTGTAATTCTGCGCCATGCGCTTCTATACTTTCTGTGGTTAGGATAGCTTGTACTGAAGCGAAATCTAAAGAGTTTTCATTGGACATATTAGTTATCTTTTTCTGATTAGTTTTAACGAGATATAATGCAGGCTATCGTAACATTCACGCTTTTATGATGCTAGGGAATAAAAACAGAAAACCAACAGAGAACGCTTGCATAGTGTACTGGTCATAGCTATAGTGCTGAGATAAGCATATACTGCTATTTATTAACGTTTTTTTGTGAGAATTCCTCATTATGAGTCAACATTCGGTTACTATTGAAGTTGCTAATAGAAGATTAAAGATATCTTGTCCTGCGGGCCAAGAATCATCTTTGCTATTAGCCGCGAAAGAATTAAACGAAAGGTTGCTTAAAGATAGTACAACTTATTCAATAAAAACGCCTGAGCAATCACTTGTCATGACCGCACTTAATTTATCTAATGATTTATTAATTGCTCGTAAAGAATTAGCACAAGAACGCGAGACTATGCAAAGCAAAATTGACTTACTTCAAACGACGATCAAACAAGCCGTAAGTACTGAATACCGCAAGAAAGCCTGATTTTTCAGCAACCTCTGTTCACTAAAGAATCAAACAAATTTTAGTTCAAAAAAATACTTAAATCATTAGAAAAGATTAGCTATAATGTCTTCGTCTTCTGGGGTGTTTGTATGTTAACTATGTCCCTGAGCCGATAAGTTTTACCTAAGGAAGTTGACTATTAACTATTGTGCAAGCCCGGCTCGTATCGGGAAGCCTACGGTTGAAATGATACTTCCGTCCTGAACACCCGGCGTTCAGGACTAAAGTCGACTGCGGCATCTTGGAAGCACACTTTTCTCTTTTTATTCTGCTAATCTCTAGCTATTCAATATTGCCAAACTGCGATACTTCCGTACAAACCTAGAGCAAACTTAAGCCTTAATTTTATTCCCCTCTATCTGTTCAAAGTCAGGTCGTTTAAAGTTAGGTAATATTCTATATAAATAAATAACAACAAAACACAACATTGAAGCTACTGTAAATAGCCAGAACCCACCGAAATGGTCTAGAACGAAGCCGCCAATTAATGGTGCAACTGCAAAGCCTAAAGAATAAAATGATGCGGCACCAAAGTAAGCACCTCGTAAATGAGGCGGAGCGAGTCGGTCGATATGCACATTCATTGTTGGAAACAATATGGCTTCAGCAATACTCATTACTAAAACAGCACCTATCCATCCCCAAAAGAAATCAAGTGGGTTTACCGCAAACCAAATTTGTGAGGCCGCAAGTAAAAGCAATCCGATTTGAATTCTACTTTCTAATGCCATTGCCGCCATTATTTTCAATAAAATAAACTGACAACAAATGATTAATACGGAATTTGCGACGATCATCGACGAAATTAAAAAGATAAGGTCTGGCACTTCAGCACGTGTTAAATACTGAATAAGCGACGAGTCCATTTGCGCGTAAATGAACATGCAAATAATATTCGCGACAATTAAACACTGTAATAACTTGTCTTGCTTCAAAATATTAAGCGTACTTTTGAAACTATTATCGGTTGCCTTTGTTATTTCTGGTTGGTTTTCATCACCATTAGAATGTGCTTTGCCTAGTTCTACTTTGCCATGAGCTTTAAAACCAAAATGAAGTACTATTAATAACCCAGCAAAAGCCCCTGCTGTTATATAAAAGCTTGATTGTTCTCCTGTTAAACCAAACCAAACGCCAGCCATAGGGCCAATTGCCGCTCCGGCATTAACAACGAAATATCGCATTTGCATTGCCAATTCTCGTGTTTTGGGATCTGGCACTATATCGCCAATTAACGCTGAAGTTGGAGGCTCCCACAAAGCTTTAGCAATAGAGCATAAGGTAATAACAATGACGTATTCAGGTAAAGAGTTTGCCTGCGCCAAATAAGAAAAGGCGAAAACGTACAAAACCCCACTGGTATACATTAATTGATGTCGGCCAAGTTTATCGGACAATGTTCCGCCAATAAAACCAATAAATACCGAAACTAAAGCAGCAAACGACAAAATCATCCCGACTTCAGTTGCGCTAATACCAAAACGGTTATACAAAATGATTGAGAGAAATGGCCATACCATGTAAAAGCTGCCACGCGTAATAAAAGCGCCAAATAATATAATCCACAATAAAGGTGGGAATTGCTTTATTCGTTTTAATGACACATCACTTTGCATTTATCTTCTCTTTTGAGCTACAGCTAGTTATTTAGGGAGGATGAATCAAGTTAATACTGATATTATAGTGAGGAATGCACTAGGATAATCTTTACTTTTATACCTATAAATCAATATAACAACTTCAATCTCTAATTTTGAGTTTAGATATAATGAATAATGACACAAACTAACAAGCTTTTTTCAACTAAAATCACTTCAAATGAAAGTAATATTAATAGCCAAGCCATTGGAGTTTTCGACTCTGGTGTAGGCGGTTTGTCGATAGCAAAATGTATTCATGAGCATTTACCTCATGAGAGCCTTATTTATGTTGCCGATAGTTTATTTGCTCCATATGGTGATAAATCATCAAATGTGATTATTGAACGAGTGAATAAGCTTGCTGATTGGTTGATTAGCCAGAATGTCAAAGCGATTGTTGTTGCATGTAATACTGCGACAGTAATTGCTATTGACCAATTACGTTCTAGAGTGAATATTCCTATCATAGGTGTTGAGCCAGCAATAAAGCCAGCTGCACTTCACAGTGCAACTCAAAAAATTGCCTTACTGGTAACTGAAGCAACCTCTGTTAACCCCCGTTTCTTAGCTTTAGTTGATAAACATAAAAACGGTGCCCAAGCTTTTATTCAACCCTGTACAGGGCTCGTTGAACTTATTGAACAAGGATTACATGAAAGTGAACAGTGTCACCAACTCATTAACGAGTTTTTACAGCCCCTATTAAAGAATAATATTGATAAACTGGTACTCGGCTGTACGCATTACCCTTTTGTTAGCACTATGATACAAGAAATTGTTGGTGAAGGAATTACGATTATGGAAACCGCACTGCCCGTTACCGAGCAACTTATTAGGCAACTCAGCCAAAATAACTTATTAGCTAATGGTGAACATGTTTTCGAGCAAAGTTTTTTTAGTTCGGAAGTTTCCCTTCATTTAGAAAAACTAATGTCGACATTATTTGGCAAAAATAGCTCTCTTCAGTCGCTTCCTTTGCTTTAAAGTAATAATTTGCATTTATTTTTGGACGTTTAGCCATCTAGGCGTAAAAAAACTAGAAAATAGTTAATCTTGCAGTTAGAATAACTTCAATACGAAAAAATTTTAAACAATTACATTTTCCTGAGGTTATATGTCTACTCAATTTTTCACTTCTGAATCAGTTTCTGAAGGTCATCCAGATAAAATCGCCGATCAAATTTCTGATGCGGTACTTGATGCGATCATCGCTAAAGACAAGAATGCTCGCGTTGCCTGTGAAACTATGGTGAAAACAGGTGTAGCAATTATTTCAGGTGAAGTATCTACAACAGCATGGGTTGATTTAGAAACTATCACACGTAATGTTATCAGCAATATCGGTTACACCTCATCAGACGTAGGGTTTGACGGCGAAACATGTGGCATCATGAACTTAATTGGTCAACAGTCGCCAGAAATAGCTCAAGGCGTTGATCGCGTAAGTCCTGAAGATCAGGGCGCGGGTGATCAAGGGTTAATGTTTGGTTATGCAACCAATGAAACTGAAACATTAATGCCAGCTCCTTTGTTTTATTCTCACCGTTTAGTTGAGCGACAAGCCGAAATGCGTAAATCAGGTGTATTACCTTGGTTGCGCCCAGATGCAAAGTCTCAAGTCACTTTTATTTATGAAGATAATAAACCAGTAGCAATTGATGCCGTTGTATTATCGACACAACATAATCCAGAGATATCGCAAAGCGATTTACACGAAGCGGTTATGGAAAATATCATTAAAGCGGTGTTACCTGCTGAACTATTAACTAAAGATACTAAGTATTTTATTAATCCTACTGGCCGTTTTGTTATTGGCGGTCCTGTTGGTGATTGTGGATTAACCGGCCGTAAAATTATTGTTGATACATACGGCGGTATGGCACGTCATGGTGGTGGTGCATTCTCAGGTAAAGATCCATCAAAAGTTGATCGTAGTGCCGCTTATGCAGGACGTTATGTCGCAAAAAATATTGTTGCTGCAGGTTTAGCGGAACGTTGTGAAATTCAAGTTTCATATGCTATTGGTGTTGCTGAGCCAACTTCAATTTCAATTGAAACTTTTGGTACGGGTAAAGTATCTGAAGCAAAATTGATTGAACTAGTTCGCGAAAACTTTGATTTACGCCCATACGGCATTACTAAGATGCTTGATTTATTGCATCCTATGTATCAAATGACAGCTGCTTATGGACACTTTGGCCGTAAGCCTGTTGAAGTTACCGTTGGTGATGACACCTTTACTGCCTTTACTTGGGAAAGAACCGACAAAGCAGATACTTTACGTAAATCAGCTGGTTTGTAAAAACCTCCTGCAATTATGTTGTAGTTTATCCTGCAATAATATTGTCGTTTCTCGTGAACATCGTCGTTCTTTGCCATCCATGGCATCACGACATACCGTTCTTCCAAGCATAAAAAAGCGACTCAATGAGTCGCTTTTGTATTGCTTATTTTAATAGCCAAATAACTACAATAATTTATTACTGAGTAGATTGAGCCTTTTTATTTGCTACTTTCTTTTCTCTACGCTGATCAATGACCTCTTTCACATTGCCACCAATATGTTTTTCACCGCGTTGTTTCGCTAAATTAATTTGACGTTCGCGCTCAGCAAATCCACTGCGCTGTTCATCCGTATATTTATCATAACAGCGATGACAACTTACGCCTTTGACATAGTGTTCGCTTTGTTTTTCTTCTTCAGTTATTGGGTAACGACAAGCAAAGCATTGGTCGTATTGCCCTTGCTCTAAACCGTGACCAACAGCTACACGACCATCAAAAACAAAACACTCGCCTTCCCACATAGAATTGTCTTGCTCAACTTCTTCTAGGTATTTAAGTACACCACCTTCAAGGTGATAGACGTCTTCAAAGCCTTGCTCTTTTAAATAAGCTGTTGATTTTTCACAACGGATACCACCTGTACAATACATAGCGACTTTTTTGTGTTTATTTTTGTCTAAGTTTTTGGCAACGTATTCTGGAAATTCACGAAAGGTTTCAGTCTTAGGATTTACTGCGTTTTTAAAAGTACCAATTTCAACTTCATAATCGTTACGAGTATCAATTAATATGACTTCAGGATCGGAGATAAGAGCATTCCAATCTTTCGGTTTTACATAAGTACCAACTGTTAATAATGGGTCAACACCTTCAACGCCCATAGTTACGATTTCTTTTTTCAACTTAACTTTACTGCGTTGAAAGGGGTTTTCATCGGCATATGAATATTTATGAGAAACATTGCCTAAACGCGGATCTGCTGCTAAATGAGCTAATACCGCATCAATACCAGATTGTGGTCCAGCAACGGTGCCGTTAATACCTTCATTAGCCAATAATAATGTGCCTTTAACGTCGTTGTCTAACAGAACGGTTAATAAAGGAGTTTTCAGTTGTTCGAAGTTTTCTAAGCGTACAAACTTGTAGAGTGCACAGACAGTGATATTTTGCATAATGTTACCCATTGAGCCAGCCAGAACGTAAATCCGGAGCTGTAGATTAATATAAAGCCAACAAAAATTAACATCAGTGTTGGCCAAAAGACGCGCATTCTAACAAAATAGCTGATATAGATAAAGCAAGTCAGTAGTTTTCTCAATCACTAAAACTGAACTTTTAGACCAATAGAAGGAAATGACCCCATGCCTTCTTCACCCTCAATAATATAATCAGTTTTGGTTTCATTACCATCTGGCGCATAATAATAACCAGAAATGTTCTCACTGCCTGTTGCATTTAATAAAGCAAATGTCCATTCAGCTTTATTACCCCACATAGTCGTTTTATAATTCGCTTGAATATCTAAGCGATGATATGTCGGTAATGTTTTAGAATTTAAATCGCCATAGGTCGGTAAATAATAGCCTTGGTGATCAGGGTTATCGTGTAGACCGACAATAGGGGTATATTTTGCACCACTTCTAACGCTCAGTTTGATACCGAAATCCCATTTCTCATTTAACTTATAGTTTGCCACCATATTCGCAAGTAAAGGCGTATCTAAATAATATTCCGTGGTTACTTTTGTGAAATCATCTGTTCTATCGCTCTTCGACCAACTCAACGATGCCCAACCATACCAGCCATCAGCTTCCTCTCGCCTAACAACCCACTCTAAACCTTTCGCACTGCCTGATAAGTCATTACTGTAATGTAAGTGAGCATTTACATCATCGTCATCGAGAGAACGAGCTAAATTCCCTAAGTCCTTATAATATAAATCAACAGAGGTTTGCCATAAATCATCTATTTGATAAGAAAAATTCAAAGCATAATGAGTCGCTTTCGGTGATTTAAGTTGCGGATTACCAACTGACTTCAATACAGTTTCAAGTTCTGGAAATTGATTATATGTGCCCGTTTTTGCTTTAATGGTTAAATCATTATTTACATACCAGTTCAGTGATAATCGCGGATGAATAAAATCCTGCTTGGTAAAATCATTGTGCTCAGCGCGTAAGCCCATCTCTAAAGACCAACTTTCGTCAAACGACCAGATATCATTAAAGTAAATTGCACTATTGTTATTGGTTAAACTGTCCTTGTCTTGGATACGATCGCCTTTTTTACTTTCACAGTCAGGATCGTGATCAGTACAATAATAAGGAATCGCATCAAAACTATAACTACTTTCTTCGCTGCTTAAATCTATCCCTGTGATTAGCTTATGTGATTCAAACCAGTCTATTTGATATAAAAATCGAGCATTATAAGATTCACTTTCAAGGTTTATAAATTGCCCTTCACCGTACGACTCTTCTGACTTTTCTATGGTATGCCCTAAAGTTAAGTGCATTAATCGACCATTATCACCATAGTACTGCCATGAGATACCTTGACTATCAAATTGACTTTTTATTTTTAAATCGCCAATGACATCGGGGTCTATTCGGCCCTCCTCTGAAGCTTTCGATATATTAATACCACCAACGTCAGTTGCCCCAGTTAAGGTAAAAGTTAATTTATGCTCATCACCAATCAACCATTGGTATTTACCTTGGTAATCATCGCTGACCGGCGCTTTAAAAATGGTGTAACCATCTTCTTCTTCCCCCTCAGGTAAAAATAAATGAATTAAACTGCGACGATACGACAAATAAAAGGCTTGATCGTCATTAACACCGCTTTCAACCATTACACCTGTTTTCATCAAACTCGCATCGATTGTTGTTGTGAGATCTTGATTACGAGGGTCGCGTAGTTTTACATCAAAGACACCGCCTGTCGCATTGCCGTATTGACTGCCAAAAGCAGCAGGATGAAGCGAGAAGTCGCCAACTACATTTTCATTAAAAATACTATCGCCGAACAAATGAAAAATATATCCCACTGGCATATCATCAATATAAAAAGCATTATCATCTGGCGATGAACCACGAATTGCCGGTTCTCCGCCATCATCACCTCCGGCATAAACAACACCTGGCATACTATAAACTGCACTTAATGGATCATGAGCAAGACCAGCAATTTTGAAAAGTTTTTGCGTTTCATGGGAAACTTCTGAATTTGCTTGATTACGACGAGATTTAACTTGAATAATCTCCATCGCTTCATCGTTAGTTTTTATTTTGCTTGTTTGAGCCTTTTCAGAGTTCTCACTTGAAAAAGCATGAGATGAAGCTGATATTGATAAAATCGAAATGAGTGCTATAGCCACTTTCGTTTTCGATAAACATCCTTGTTTGATATTCCTAGTTGTCAACATTTTTAAATCACTTAATGAAATAGAATAGATAGCTATTATCATTAAATACACCTGTTTAATTCAGTTACCTTAATGTCTAATAATTGTAATAAAAGTGTCAATAACTGTAAGAAAAGCACCAAAAAAAATGACTTTTCAAATCAATGAAAAGTCATTTTATAAGCAAGAGTAAATTAAGTTACTCTGAATCTATAAATAGTTAACTCGCCGTGCCCTTAATTTTTTCACGCATGCGCTGTATTACCATAAAGAAATAAGGTACCAATAATGTGCCTAATATAGTTGCAGCTAACATACCAGAAAGTACCGTGATACCAAGGAATATACGACTACTTGCGCCAGCGCCTGACGACATAACCAATGGAATAACACCTAAAACAAAAGAAAGAGCGGTCATCAATACGGCTCTAAACCTTAATCTTGCAGCATCAAGAGCTGCATTCAAAATACTGTGACCTGCGGCTCGTAGCTCCATGGCAAATTCAACAATAAGAATTGCAGTTTTAGTTGATAAACCAATAAGTAATACTAAACCAACTTGCGCATAAATATTGTTTTCCATACCAAGAGTATAAAGTGTGAGCATTGAGCCAAATAACGCCAACGGCACAGCCGCTATCACAGAGAATGGTATAGTCCAACTTTCGTATTGTGCCACTAAGAATAAATAAACAAATAGTAAGGCTAAACCAAATAGAATAGGAGCTAGGTTGCCGGCTTCTATCTCTTGTTTTGACTGGCCAGCCCATTCAAATATATAGCCTTGCGGTAAGTTCTCAGCCAATTCTTCCATAATGGCTATCGCCTCACCTGAAGAGTGGCCAGCGGTTGCTTGCCCCGTTATACTCGCACTACGATACAAGTTAAAATGGCTGATACTTGTTGGACCTAAAATAGGCTCTAACTTCGCAAGTGTCGTTAATGGCACCATTTCTCCGTCTTGGTTACGGATAAAATAATGACGCAGATCAGAAGGGTCTTTTCTAAACTCAGTTTCCGCTTGCACGGTGACTTTATAAGTACGACCGAACTGGCTGAAGTCATTAATATACATAGAGCCTAGCTGAGCCTGAAGCGTGATAAATATATCTGATAAAGCAACACCTTGAGCTTTAGCTTTGTTACGGTCAACTTCTAAAAAGTATTGCGGCACATTAGCACGATATGTACTGAAAACCCTATTTAACTCAGGACGCTGATTCGCCTCATATATCAGTCCGTTCATCACTTGCGCTAGATCAGTTGGGCTTCGGCCTTCACTATCTTGTAATTTAAATTCAAAGCCCGAGCTTGTGCCTAAACCAGGAATTGGAGGCGGATTAAAAATCATAATTTGAGCATCAGGCATGGTCCAAAGTTGCCCCATTAAACGACGAATAACCTGTCGTAATTGCAATTCTTTGTCCGTTCTCTCTTCCCAATCTTTTAACATGATAATCCCCAAACCATTATTAGAGCCGGCGCCACCTAATAATGAGAAGCCTGATACGGTAATAATATCAGTAACCGCTGGATCTGCTTTTATCATCGGGGTTATTTTATCAATCAGAGCTTGAGTTCTATTACTAGAAGCGGCATCTGGCAATTGAATATCAAGGAATACATACCCCTGATCTTCGCCCGGAACAAAACCAGTAGGCACAGAAGTGGTTAACCATCCTGTAGCTAAAAACAATAAACCAACAAGAATACCAACACGAGCGGTACGTTTTAATAAAAAGTTAACTCCTGTGGTATATCTGCCTGTCATCTTTTTAATCGCACGTTCAAATGGAGATAACCATTTAATCGCTTTCATATTATCTTTATTCAACAAAACAGTACAAAGCGCAGGGCTTAATGTTAAAGCGTTAATAGAAGAGATAATAACGGCAAACGATATGGTTACTGAAAACTGTTTATATAGTTCACCGGTTATACCTGGCATAAAGGCTACAGGAACAAAAACAGCAAGAAGCACTAAAGTAGTTGCTATGATGGGGCCAGAAACTTGCTCCATAGCTTTGGTTACAGCTTCTTTAATTTCGAGTTGCTCGTCTTTAAGAATTCGCTCGACGTTTTCAATAACAATAATGGCGTCATCTACGACAATACCTATGGCTAATACCAAGCCAAATAAGGTAATAGTGTTAATGGTATATCCCATCACTAACATAAATGCGAAGGTACCAATTAATGAAACAGGAATAGCAATAGTCGGGATGAGTGTTGCTCGCCAATTTTGTAAAAATAAGAAAACGACTAAAATGACCAAACCGACGGCTTGAAATAAGGTCATTTTAACTTCTTCAATAGAGCGAATAATAAACTCAGTGGTATCGTAAGGGATGACATATTCAAGTCCATCAGGAAAACGTTCTGATAACTTTTTCATTTCTAGTTTTACTAAGCGAGCAACTTCAGTGGCGTTCGCGCCAGGCAATTGGTATATAACTAAAAATGCAGTTTCTTTGCCATTTAAACGTGCCTTAGTACCATAGTCTTGCGCCCCTAACTCTAAGCGGGCAATATCAGATAAACGAACAAAGTTGCCATTTGAACGGGCACGGATAATAGTTGAACCAAATTCTTCAACTGTTTTTAATCGCCCTTTGGCTTGAATTGAATACTCAAACTGCTGATTAGGTAATGATGGACTCGCGCCTAACTTACCCGCAGCAACAATTAAATTTTGTTCTTGTAGCGCTTGTTTGACTTCAGTTACCGTAACACCTAATGATGCCATTCGGTCTGGCCTAAGCCATGCACGCATACTATATGTCATTTCCCCCATCACACTAGCTTCTGCAACACCAGGTATACGCCCTAGTGGTTCAGTTAATGAGTTAGTTGCATAGTTACTTAAAAATAGTTGATCTATGCCTTCTTGCTCTGAATATAAGTTAATTGCCATTAACATCGAGCTAGATTTTTTCTTAACCGTCACCCCCTGACGTGTTACTTCTGAAGGTAAAGAGCTTTGTGCGAGTGCCACCCTATTTTGCACGTTCACTTGTGCCATATCGTCATCAGTGCCAACTTTAAAAAACACAGTAATGGTTGCAGAGCCATTATTTGATGCCGTCGACTCAATATACATCATGTCTTCAACACCATTGACTTTCTCTTCAATAGGGCGAATAACAGACTCTTCGACAACTTGTGCACTAGCACCGGGATATACAGCTGATATTTGAACTTGTGGTGGTGTTATTTCCGGGTACATATTTACCGGTAATAACCCCATAGCAATTAAGCCCGCTAAAGTAATAACAATAGAAATAACAAAAGCAAACTTAGGCCTTTGAATAAACGTTTTACTGATCATAAATGTGCCCTTACTTCGCTAAAAAGTCAGAAATTGTACCGGTAAGCGGATCGACATGTTTACCTACTGGTTTAACTTCAATACCATTCCTTACTTTTTGTAACCCTTCAACTATCACTTTTTCATTGGCTTTAAGACCAGATTCAACTACCCACATTGCATTTATTCTACGTCCTAGAACAACCAAGCGTTGTGAAACTTTATTATCTTCACTAACAACTAGCACAAATTTTCCTTGCTGATTTTCCTGAACAGCAGCTTGAGGGACTAACGCCATACTTTCTTTATTTTTTCCTTCAATTATTAGCGTAACGAACAAACCCGGTAAGATAATGCCATCAGGGTTGTTAAATATTGCTCGCAGTTCAACGGTTCCCATACCCTGATCAATTTTCGTATCAGCGAAAGTAAATAAGCCTTGTTCGCTATATTTAGTGTTATTAGGTAAACGTAATGAGATATCAATTGATAAGTCTTCAGGTCGTTGGCTGTTTTTATGTTTTTGTAAATAAGAGACATAATCACTTTCTTCAACTTGAAAACTAACATACATAGGGTCCGTCGCAATTAAAGTTGCTAAAGTACTACTTGTTGGGTTAACAACGGTACCGACACTATAATTGACCTTACCAATACGACCTGAGAATGGCGCTTTAATAACGGTGTAACTTAAGTTTAATTCTGCTTTTTCTAATGCAGATTTTGCCACTTTTACTGCCGCTTTCGCTTGTGAATCATTGGTAATTAATTTATCGAGATCAGATTGCGATATATATCCTTTATCGGCAACTTCACGGCCGCGCTTTAAATCTCGCGCTGCACCGCCTGCTCCTGCAATTTTACTAGATAAGTCTGCTTTAGCTGATTCTAAAGAAGCTTGGTAAGCAGCAGGATCTATTTTTAAAAGTATTTGATCTTTTTCTACGCCAGAGCCTTCTTCAAAGTGACGTTCAATTAACTCTCCTTCTATACGTGCACGTAAATCGACTTCTTTTGAAGCAACAGTACGAGCAACAAATTCACGATAACTTCCTATTTCATTAACACTAATGTTATAAACAGAAACAGCTGGCGCAGGTTGTACTTTTTTAACTTGCTCTGCTTTTCCGCAACTAACTATCGTTAACGCGATAATTGATAATAAACTGACGCGAGATAAAATAGGTTTAAAAGATTTAAGGTGTTTTGTGAACATCTATGTTCTCCATTTAGGCTGTAACTGCACATAACAAAAACAGCTAATCATGTATAAAGGTCTAAAAAGTTATTATGACATTAGATAGTAGTTAATTCAGTCGCTAAATGTAATCAAACACTCTAAATTTGTTAATATTTTTAGATGAAAGTTTTATTTCATTTAATTTTATAAAATGATAATTGAAATAATCAACATTCGCCCATATCTTTCTTCACAAGGTCATAAGAAATAAATAAAAATGAGCAATCCTAGAATTTATCAAAATCAATCATTAACGATTGGTAATACGATTACATTAACTGATGATGCTTTTGGTCATACGGTACGTGTTTTACGCTTAAAAGATGGCGATGCAATCACCCTTTTTAATGGTGAACTTTTTAATAATTCATTAGGTGAATACCAAGCTGAACTAACTAATGTTAGTAAAAAACAAGCACAGGCTGTAATTAAAAGCTTTAGCGAAAAAAATATTGAATCTCCGTTAAATATACATTTAGGGCAAGGTATTTCACGTGGCGACAGAATGGATTTCACCTTGCAAAAGTCAGTAGAATTAGGCGTTAATACCATAACGCCACTATTCACAGAGCGCTGCGGTGTTAAATTAACGGGCGAGCGTTTACAAAAGAAAATAGACCAATGGCAAAAAATAGTTATTGGTGCTTGTGAACAAAGTGGCCGTTGCACGGTCCCTACTGTTAAGCCTGCAATTTACTTAGATGAATGGCTTGCTCAAAATAGCTTAGCGTTAAAACTAAATTTACACCCTAAAGCGCAATATTCCATTATGAATTTACCTGAAAATAATCTGGCAGATTCAAAGCAGCGCGTTCGCCTACTGATAGGTCCAGAAGGTGGTTTAAATGATGGTGAAATTAAAAAAGCCAATGAAGCCTCATTTGTGGATGTTTTATTAGGGCCTAGAGTATTAAGAACAGAAACAGCAGCGTTAACCGCAATTACCGCATTACAATGTCGTTTTGGCGACATTAAATAGCAACGAACTGATTAGGAAAAAAAATGACGATTAAACTTGGCGTAGTAATGGACCCTATTTCACAGGTCAATGTAAAGAAAGATTCATCTATGGCGATGATGTTCGAAGCTCAAAAACGTGGTTATGAAATTTATTACCTAGAGATGAAAGACTTGTACCTTGATCAAGGGCAATGTCGTGCAACAGTACAAAAATTGAAAGTTTTTGACGATACAGAACATTGGTACGAACTTGATGAAGTAAACGATATTGCGGTATCTGAATTAGACGCAGTATTAATGCGCAAAGATCCTCCTTTTGATACTGAATTCATATACGCAACTTATATGTTAGAACGCGCGGAAGTTGAAGGCACCTTAATTGTCAATAAACCACAAAGTTTACGAGACTGTAACGAAAAGCTATTCACAGCTTGGTTTGCAGAGCTAACACCACGTACTTTAGTGACGCGTAATAACGATAAAATTCGTGAATTTCATCAACAAGAAAAAGACATTATTATTAAACCTTTAGATGGCATGGGTGGAGCATCTATTTTCCGGATCAAGGAAAACGATGCCAACGTAGGTGTTATTTTAGAAACATTAACTAACCACGGTAGTCAATATGCCATGGTGCAAGAATTCATGCCTGCGATCAAAGATGGCGACAAACGTATTCTTATTGTCAATGGCGAACCTATGCCCTATTGCCTAGCCCGAATTCCTGCGCAAGGTGAGACTCGTGGCAATTTAGCTGCCGGTGGTCGAGGCGAAGCACGACCGCTTAGTGCGACCGATAAATTAATTGCTGAAACAATTGCCCCTGAATTGAAGAAACGTGGTCTATACTTTGTAGGGTTAGATGTTATTGGTGACAAAGTTACCGAAATTAACGTAACCAGTCCTACCTGTATTAGAGAAATTGAAGCCGCTTATCCTATTAATATTAGCGGTAAATTAATGGATGCAATCGAAGAAAATATTCGTCCTAGAGTTTAATTACTGTAGATATTATTTTTACTAAAAATAAAGTTATTTAATCTCTTATTAGCTGTGATCCTTTATAAATATAGGATCACAATACCTCTATAAAACAATCATACATCTAGTTTTTATAACTTAAGATGAAAAAGGTGAAGGTATGGAAAGCTTAGAAAATCAATTTTTAATCGCAATGCCCACATTAGATGATTTATGTTTTAATAAAACCGTTACCTATATTTGTGAACATAACGAACAAGGTGCCATGGGACTTATTATTAACTTACCCGTCAACGTTACTGTTAACGAGCTACTCGTTCAAATAGATGCTGAAAAAGAGGAAGCGCCAGGTTTAAGCCAGCAAGTATTGAAAGGAGGACCGGTTTCACAAGATCGAGGTTTTGTTTTACATAGCCCACAAGATTGTTGGCAGCAGTCATTATCGTTAAGTAAAGATGTTATGATCACAACCTCTAAAGATATTTTAATGGCGCTTGGAACCAAAGAAGCACCAGAAAAATATGTAGTGACTTTAGGTTACGCAGGTTGGGGACCCGGCCAACTCGAGGAAGAAATTAAAACGAATTCTTGGTTATTAACTCCAGCTGATGGCGATATTGTTTTTGATACACCAATTGAACAGCGCTGGAAAAAGGCGACCGAAAAGCTAGGCATCGATATCCGGCATTTATCAACAGATGTTGGCCATGCTTAAAATGAAAATGTATACGTTAAGGAAACTAAGTGACAAATAAAGTAGGCGAACGCACTATCTTAGGTTTTGACTTTGGTAAAAAATTTATCGGTGTTGCTGTAGGACAAGAGCTTACCGGCAGTGCTTCTCCCTTAGGCTCTATCAAAGCAAAAGATGGTATTCCTAATGAAATGGAGTTAACTAAGGTTATCAAGGAATGGTTACCTGATTTTATAGTCGTCGGCTTACCATTAAATATGGATGGCAGCGAACAACAACTTACCCGTGATGCTAAGAAGTTCGGTAATCGTTTATCTAACAAATTTTCGCTAAAAGTGGAGTTTCAAGATGAACGTTTAACGACCGCTGACGCAAAAGAGCGTTTATTTGCTGAAGGTGGTTATCGTAACTTGAAAAAAGATAATATTGATGCTGAATCGGCAAGGCTGATTATCGAAAGCTATTTTGAGGCTCAGTATTCATAAAATAAACCGTAGGCTCTAAGCTAAGCACAACATTGTTGTTTTTTGCCAAGATAACCTACGATTTTTATATTTAATTTATAACGTCTATAACCTCTAAGAAAGCTTAATTATCTTTAGGCTCTAAACCATCGAGAGTTACACCACTTAATGCCCCTGTTCCACCTTGATCATTACTGCGCAATTTAATCATCAAGCGTAAATCATTAGGAGAGTCGGCATGATGTAGTGCATCAGCATAATTAACTAAACCTTTTTGATATAACTCAAACAAAGCACCATCAAAGGTTTGCATGCCTAACTCTTTTGACTTTTCCATGACTTCTTTAATACTGCCAATATCACCTTTTTTAATCAGCTCTGCGACATAAGGAGAGTTAAGCAATATTTCAATAGCGGCAACACGACCATTACCATCACGTGTTGGGACCAATTGCTGGGCAATAATTCCCCGTAAATTTAACGCTAAATCAAACAGTAACTTGCCATGTTGATCAGCGGGTACTAAATGCATAATACGATCGATAGCTTGGTTAGCATTATTAGCATGTAATGTTGCAATACATAAATGTCCTGTTTCAGCAAAACTTAATGCATGCTCCATGGTTTCTTGATTACGTATTTCACCAATTAGGATAACATCAGGGGCTTGACGTAATGAGCTCTTTAACGCGGCATCAAAGCTTTCAGTGTCTAAACCAACCTCACGCTGGGTTACCATACAACGGCCATGTTCATGAACAAACTCGACAGGGTCTTCAATAGTAAGAATATGTCCACGAGAATTTTTATTACGGTAACCAATCAATGAGGCCATTGATGTTGATTTACCCGTGCCGGTACCACCAACAAAAAGCACTAAACCGCGCTTAGACATCACAACATCTTTTAATACCGATGGTAAGCCTAATTCATCAGCATCGGGGATTTCAGTAACAATACGTCGAATAACCATGCCTGCCATATCTCGTTGCCAAAATGCAGAAATACGAAAACGCCCTATTCCTTCAATTGAAATGGCAAAATTACATTCTTTTTCTTCGTCGAATTGTTTTTTCTGCTTGTCATTCATTGCATTATGAACAAGCGCTAACGACTCATCGCTTGTTAATTGATGATCATCAATCGCTTGTAATTCGCCATTCACTTTTGCACTAACAGCGAGCTTAGCTGTAACAAACATATCTGATGCATCTTCATGTACCATCTTTTGTAATAAATCATGAAAATTCATTATCATTTCTCTTATCGTTTGAACCCGAATATGGGAATATAAATAGAGTGTCAGCCTTAAAACATATAAGGCTAAATGCTATTTACCATTAATAACCACGAAATTGGTTTTTATCTACGGCTTTTTCCATCGCGTCTTGCTTGGTAATTAAGCCTCGGTTTACTAAACCTTGTAAGCATTGATCCATCGTTTGCATGCCATTAGACATACCTGTTTGAATCGCACTATACATTTGCGCTATTTTGTCTTCACGAATTAAATTTCGAATAGCAGGAACACCCAACATAATTTCATGAGCAGCCACTCGACCGCCACCCACTTTTTTGATCAAAGTTTGAGAGATAACAGCTCTAAGTGATTCAGACAACATTGAACGAACCATAGATTTTTCTTCACCGGGGAAAACATCGATAATACGATCAATTGTTTTAGGTGCTGAAGTAGTATGCAAGGTACCAAAGACTAAATGACCAGTTTCTGCCGCAGTCATCGCCAAACGAATGGTTTCGAGATCACGCATTTCACCAACAAGAATAACATCAGGATCTTCACGTAATGCACTGCGCAGCGCTGCTTCAAAACTTAGAGTATCGCGATGAACTTCACGTTGGTTAATTAGACATTGTTTATTCTCATGAACAAATTCTATTGGATCTTCTATGGTCAGAATGTGATCATGTTTACGGCTATTAATATAATCAACCATTGCAGCTAAGGTTGTTGACTTACCAGAGCCTGTAGGTCCCGTCACTAAAACTAAACCACGTGGGGTATCAGAGATATCGCGAAAAATATCTGGACAACCTAAATCGTCTAATGACAATATTTTACTGGGGATTGTACGAAATACAGCAGCTGGTCCACGGTTTTGGTTGAAAGCATTAACACGAAAACGTGCTAAATTCGGCACTTCAAAAGAGAAATCGACTTCTAAATTTTCTTCATATTCTTTGCGCTGACGATCATTCATAATATCATAGACCAAAGCATTAACGTCTTTCTCGTCAAATGCCGGAATATTAAGTCTACGGACATCGCCGTCAACACGAATTGATGGCGGAGTACCCGCTGACAAATGCAAATCTGATGCATTATTTTCCACACTAAAGGCCAGTAATTCGGTAATATCCATAAGAACCTCTTAAAAATTCATTTTTATAATTGAAAGTAAGTTGATAAAAAACGATATGACATCCATTAAAGATAATGTTGCTAACATAAATCTGCAAATTTTTAATGCCTGCCAGCAGGCAGAGCGCTCAGCCAAGCAAGTAACATTACTTGCCGTGAGTAAAACTAAAACAAGCCAAATGATAGAGCAGGCCTACTTATCAGGTCAACGCGCATTCGGTGAAAGTTACATTCAAGAAGCGGTTGAAAAAATAAATCAGCTACATAACTTCCCCGATATCATTTGGCACTTCATCGGCCCTATTCAGTCAAATAAAACTAAGCTTATCGCTGAAAACTTTTCATGGGTGCATAGTGTTGACCGAATAAAAATAGCAAAACGTCTTAATGATCATAGGTCTAGCAAAGATACTCCCCTCAACGTTTGTTTACAAGTCAATATTAGTGGAGAACAAAGTAAGTCTGGCGTAGCTGTTGATGAATTAAATGATCTTATTGATGTTATACAGCAATGTGAGCATTTAACCTTACGTGGCTTAATGGCGATTCCGGAAAAAAACGCCTCTACGCAAAGTTTTGAAAAAATGCAGCAACTTTTCAACGAATTGCAGAAAAAACACCCTAGCGTTGATACCTTATCCATGGGCATGTCTGGTGATTTAACCGCTGCAATAAGTGCAGGTTCTACCATGGTAAGAGTAGGCTCAGCTATTTTTGGTGCTAGGGAAGATAAATAGCAATCTATTTCACTTTTTTTAGCGAATATTCGTTACAATAGCGGAATTATTTAATTAATTTCACTCGATATTATTTACAGGAATATAATGACAAAGATAGCTTTTATTGGTGCGGGAAATATGAACGGCGCTATTATATCTGGCTTAGTAAAAACAGGCTTTAGCGCTGAAAATATTATGGTATCAAACCCTTCTCCGGAAAAACGCCTCGCGTTAAAAGAACGCCTTGGTATTCTTGAGACCGACAATAACATTGAAGCGGCTAATTTTGCTGATTTTATCGTACTCGGTGTTAAGCCTCATTTTATTGCCGACGTTTGCCAAAAAATTAGCGAAGCCATTGATATTAGCAACAAGTGTTTTATCTCTGTTGCGGCAGGTTGCACGGTAGCACAAATGCAAAATGCGCTAGTAACCCCATGTGCAATTATTCGCACAATGCCAAATACTCCTTCACAATTAGGGCTTGGTGTTACCGGAATCTATGCTGCGGAACAAGTAAACGATCAGCAAAAACAAGTTGCCGATGCATTAATGAGCTCGGTAGGAATAGTGAAATGGCTAGGTACGGAAGATGAAATTGATCATATAATTGCTGTTTCCGGCTCTGCTCCAGCATATTTTTTCTTATTCATGGAAGCTATGGAAAAACAAGCTTTAGCATTAGGTTTTACGGAAAGAGAAAGTAGAGAATTAGTACAACAAACCGCATTAGGCGCTGCTCAAATGGTAGCCCATAATGATATCCCGATCAGTGAATTACGCGCTAACGTGACTTCAAAAGGTGGTACAACAAACGCTGCTATTAATTCTTTTATTGATGATGGTTTGGAACAAATAGTAACAAATGCGATGAATAGTGCATTGCATCGCGCTAAAGAAATGGCGCAAAATAACGGTTAAACAAATTTTAGTTTTATAAATTATTAAGTTTTGGAGAAGTCGATGGAAGCCATTAATTATTTGCTGAGTTTTGCCTTTGATGCATTATTAATGTTGTTAGTTTTACGTGTATGGTTACAAATAGTACGCGCTGATTTTTATAACCCACTCAGTCAATTTATTGTAAAAGTGACCAACCCTGCAGTTATTCCTTTACGTCGTGTTATTCCCGGCTTTGGTGGGGTTGATGTTCCAACTTTGTTATTAGCTTTTGCTGTAGCTACCTTGAAGTTTATTATCATACCTCTTATTAATGGCGGTGATTTCAGTATTATTTCATCCCTTTATTTAGGCTTTCTTTACCTAATCAAACAAAGCGGTGTGTTGTTATTTATGTTGATGTTAGTAATGGCATTAATGAGTTGGGTCGTACAAGGTTATAATCCGACACAAGCAATCCTACATCAATTAACTGAGCCTTTTTTAAAACCGATTAGACGTATAATACCAAGTATTGGTGGGTTAGATTTATCGATACTTATCGCATTTTTAGCGCTTAACGTCGTTAATATTTTCTTATCTGGCGCTGTGCCTGGTTGGGCAATGGTTTCACGTTAATTATTATAAGACAGGTTATGTAATGATTTTTCAATAAAACCTGTCTTATTAAATGTATGAATAATTGAGATCAATAAGGAACTCAATATGAATAAACTATTACAAACAGCTATTTTCACACTTTTAGTTTCACTGACCTTAGTCAGTAACGTTTTTGCTGAAAATATGAAAAAACTAGGCAGCATGCAAGTTCATTATATGGCAATCAATGCTACGTTTTTAACGCCTAAAATTGCAAAAGCTTATAATATAGAACGAAGCCGATTTAATGGTTTAATTAATATTTCAGTATTAGATGACAGCCAAAAATCAAAACCGGCTAAAACGGTAGATATTCGTGGTACTGCTCGTAATGATATTGGCCAAATCAAAACCTTATCTTTTGATGAAGTTAAAGAAGGCGATGCAATATACTATTTAGCTCAAATCAATTATAGCAATGAAGAAACCTTCTATTTTGATATCATTATTAATGACGGAAAGGAAACTCAACAGCTAAAATTTACACAAAAATTTTATGTTGATTAACCCTTAATAAATTCAAACTAAGTAGTATTAACCTTTCATATAAAATCAGGCTGATCCCTGATTTTATTTTTTCTTCTCAATTTTCAGGATCAACAATGTCAACCATAGTATTAGCCACAGGCAACATAGGTAAAGTAAAAGAGCTTAGCCATTTACTATCCGCACACAATATTGAAATAAAGCCACAAAGCGAGTTTAATGTTAGTGAAGTAGCAGAAACCGGCACTACCTTTGTTGAAAATGCCATTATCAAAGCGCGCCATGCCGCGAAAATTACCGGCTTACCTGCAATCGCTGACGATTCTGGTTTAGAGGTTGATGCCTTAGCTGGTGCACCAGGTGTTTATTCTGCTCGTTATGCTGGCGAAAATGCAACTGATGAAGATAATACGAATAAACTATTAAACGCTTTAGAGAACACACCTGAAGATAAACGTTCGGCACGCTTCCATTGTGTTCTGGTTTATATGAAACACGAAAACGATCCTACACCTATTATTTGTCATGGCGTTTGGGAAGGAAGTATTACTCGCGAAAAGATGGGAGCACAGGGCTTTGGCTATGATCCAGTCTTTTGGCAAGAACACGAACAAATGACCTCGGCGCAATTACCACGCGATTTAAAAAACAATTTAAGCCATCGCGGCCAAGCTTTGGCAAAACTTGTTAAACATTTCGGTTAAAATAAATATGTTACAAACACCACCATTATCTTTATATATCCACATTCCTTGGTGTGTGGAAAAATGTCCTTACTGTGATTTTAACTCTCATGCGCTAAAAGCCGAAATACCTGAGCAAGAATACGTTAAGCAACTCATTGAAGATTTAGATACCGATATTGCTAAGTTTTCCTTAAGCGATCGTCCTCTACACAGTATTTTTGTCGGTGGCGGAACACCAAGTTTGTTTTCAGCACAGGCAATTGAAAAGTTATTAACGCAGGTACTCGAACGCTTTAAGCATAAAGATGATATCGAAATTACCTTAGAGGCAAACCCTGGCACGGTCGAAGCCGAAAAGTTTATTGGTTTTTTTAACGGTGGAGTTTCAAGGTTATCAATTGGTGTGCAAAGTTTTGAATCAGATAAGTTAATTAAACTGGGTCGAATCCATAATAGCAATCAAGCGAAAAAAGCAGCTGAAATCGCATATTCATGTGGCATAGAAACGTTTAACCTTGATTTAATGCATGGTTTGCCTCAGCAAAATATTACTAATGCCCTTGATGATTTAACTACAGCTATTTCATTAAACCCAACACACCTATCTTGGTATCAATTAACCATAGAGCCAAATACCGCCTTTCATTCACGGCCGCCAACATTACCTGAAGATGAAGTATTATGGGATATTCAAGACAAAGGTATTGCTTTGTTGGCCAATGCTGGCTATCAGCAATACGAAATTTCGGCATATAGTAAACCGGGCTTCGAATGCCAGCATAATATCAACTACTGGCAATTTGGTGACTATTTAGGCATAGGTTGTGGCTCTCATGGAAAAATTACTGATCCTATTAACCAGAAAATTTATCGCACGATAAAAGTTAAACACCCAAAAGGTTATTTAGATAACAGCCGCGCACATTTAGATCACCTTAATGAAGTAAGCAAAGACGAGCTGCCTTTTGAATACATGATGAATCGATTACGTTTGTTTAGCAGTTTTACCTTAGCTGACTATCAAAGCCGTACAGGACTTTGTGCTGAAACCATTTTGCCAAACTTAACAATCGCCAAGCAGAAAGAGTTAATGTCTGAAAATACGGATGGCAGCTGGCAGGTAACTAAACTTGGTCATCGTTATTTGAATGATTTATTAGAGATGTTTTTATAATGACAGACCAGAAAGAGCAGGAAGCACTAGATCAAGAGTTTATGCAACGTGCTTATGAACTTGCTCAGCAAGCTGAAACGATTGACGAAATTCCCGTTGGCGCAGTAGTTGTCGCTAATAATAGAATAATCAGCGAGGGTTATAATCAATCCATTACCTTGAACGATCCCTCTGCTCATGCTGAAATGGTCGCGATTCGTCAAGCAGGTTTAGCTTTGAAAAACTATCGTTTACTCGATTGCACGCTTTACGTGACTTTAGAGCCCTGTCCTATGTGCGCTGGTTTATTGGTGCACAGTCGAATAAAACGAGTGGTTTATGCTACAACCGATTTAAAAACTGGCGCGGCAGGTAGTGCCTTTAACTTACTTTGTAACGACAAGCATAATCATAAAATTGAAGTGCACTCAGGGGTGATGGCAGAAAAAAGTAGCCAGTTATTATCTAATTTTTTTAAGCGGCGCAGAGCAGAAAAAAAGGCATTAAAGAAAAAAAATAAACTCGCACTATAATTACTTTAATGCCAACTTGAACAGTAAGTAAATTTCAAATTAATTGATAATAATATAACAACTTACACTAAGCCCAAAGCGTAGTGAAGAAGGAATATTCACGTAGATAAGGAGAAAACACATTGAAGCTGACACTGCCCCTTTATCTATTTTCAGTGATTCTTTTCTCTAACCTCGTTGCTGCAAAAGGAACAAGCTCTGAAGATGGGGTAGCTGTTTATCAATACAAGTCTACAACAGGGGTGAATTCTTTTTCTGATATTGCTCCCAAGGGTATTCATTATCAACAAATACGTATCGGCTGTTTCGCATGCCAACTAGACTCTTTAGTTAATTGGCATAATACCCGGTTATTTTCTCGTCACTTTAATGAAACTATTATCCAGCAAGCTCGGCTTTATAATATAGATCATGCACTTATTCGTGCTGTTATTCATGCAGAGTCACACTTTGATCCACAAGCTATATCTAAAACTGGCGCTAGAGGACTTATGCAACTTATGCCTGAAACGGCAAAAGAGTTGGGGTTAAAAAATTCACTTGATGCCCAACAAAATATTAAGGCAGGCAGTAAACATTTAGCGCGGTTAATAAGGAAATACGGCGGAAATATAACATTAGTTTCAGCAGCTTATAATGCAGGAGAAGGTGCAGTTAAAAAATACAATGGCGTACCGCCCTATCCTGAAACTAAAGTATATGTGGAACGCGTAAAGATATTACATCAGCGATATTTAACTGAGATTTAGCCAAAATTTACTATTAAGTACTTAGCTTTCTCCGTTTAAACCTTTTTTATACCAGCGAACCAACTCTTTTTGATCTGCAGGGGCCTCTATACCTTCTGCAATTTTGGCTAAAGCCTGCTCAGCCAATAAATGCTCAGTTTTTTCTTCAATTTTGCTAAGCATGGTATAAAACGCGGTAGTTTCTTCTGCCGTTAAGACGCTCTCAAGTTCGGTAGACCTTATTTCCATAGCGCGAGTAAGTTCCTGATAAAGCGCTTTACCTTGTTCGTTCAATGCCAGAATTTTTATATTCTTGCTTTTTTCATCACGACGAATATCAAGCAAGTTCTTCTTGTCTAACGCTTTAACCGCACGACTAACGTTATAGGAATCGATACGTGACTGATAAGCAATATCCGCTGACTTAATTGGCATATATGAACCAATATTAAGTAATACTCGCATTTCTCGGGGCTCAAGATCACACAATTCGCGAATATTCCAGTCCCGATTTAATGCAAGTAAATTACTCACAACGGCCAAACGAAATGGTAGATGCTTGGTTAAGTCGAGCGGTTCGTTAACTTCTTCGGTAAGCGTAAATGCTTTATTTCTAGCAGAGTTAATAATTGATATACCTGATCTTTCACTGATTTCATCACTTTATCATTAAACAAAATTAAATAACACGACTGAAATATTGCACATAGCCATAATACAAAAGCAGATATTGCATTTGCAACATCTGTTTTTTTGTATTATGGTTAAAATAGATATTTATAATTTAACCTACAAAATTGGAGAAAACTATGGCCCTAGTTGCCCCACTTTCTATTGATGAAAATAAAGAAGTTGCTGAGCTTGCTCGATTTTTTAATGAAACACTCGGCTTCTGTCCTAATAGTGTTTTAACAATGCAACGTCGACCTGCAATTGCTAAAGCTTTTATTGCTTTGAATATGGCCGTTATGGCTAATGAAGACAAAGTAACCGCTGAGCAAAAAAGGTTAATTGGTTACATTACTAGTGCAAACACGGGTTGTCGCTACTGCGAAGCACATACCATTTTAGCAGCTGAGCGTTACGGTGGTAGTGATGAACGTTTAGAAAATATTTGGTCATTTCGAGAAAGTGACATCTACAGTGCTGGCGAAAAAGCTGCATTTGAATTTGCCCTTGCCGCTTCAAGTGTGCCAAACGCCGTAGATGATAATATTTCAGCAGAGCTGCATAAATATTGGAATGAAGGTGAAATTGTTGAAATATTAGGTGTAATTTCATTATTCGGTTTTTTAAATCGCTGGAATGATTCTATGGGAACAACTATGGAAACAGGCGCAGTTGATGCTGGCGAACGATTATTGACCAGCTCAACATGGACCCGTGGTAAGCATATTTAGCCTTAAATTTTTGATTAAAACATTAGCTGTGCAGAAAAGCTTACTGGTCAATTAGCCTAGTAAGCTTTTAAATAACAACAAAAACTCATTAAAAACAAATAATAAAAATAACATCCATAAAAGTACATATTAAAGTAAACGCTTTTTAATTTTTCCACCGTAAATATAAACTTACAACCGAAAAAATAATCTCTGACTAATGACTATTCCAATTACACGTCGATACTTCTATTTTGTCTGTCCATTTTGGCGTGGTTAACAACAAAGTTACAAACACAACCAACAATAAAGGCGCACTTTGTGATCATAAATAAAACACTTGGCAGTATGCTAATTATAGCGGGAACAACAATTGGAGCTGGTATGCTAGCTTTACCTATAGCTTCTGCCGGATTAGGTTTTTCGACCGCAGTAGTTATTCTTCTCGGTGCTTGGTTATTAATGACCTACACAGCTTTACTCATGTTAGAACTTCACCAACACGCTAACCAAGCGGCGACACTAAATACTTTAGCGAAAACACTATTAGGGAGAAAGGGACAATGGCTCGCGAATTTTTCGATGATATTTCTCTTTTACGCATTATGCGCAGCTTACATCGCAGGTGGTGGATCTCAGCTGCAAGTTAACGTTATGCAATGGAGTCAAATCGATATTGCTCCGCAAGTTGGTTCAATTATTTTTGCGGTAATTTTTGGCTCAATTATAACTTTAGGCGCAGGTACGGTTGATAAAGTAAATCGTGTGCTATTTTCCGTTAAAATCATTGTGCTTACAATTATGTTCTACATGTTAACTCCTTACGTTCAAGGTAAGCATTTACTCGAAATGCCGTTACAACAAGGGTTAATAATTTCAGCTATTCCTGTTGTATTTACTTCATTTGGCTTTCATGGTTCCATTCCATCAATTGTTAAATACATGGGAATGGAAATTAAGTCATTACGTAAAGTCATGATTTTTGGTGCCGCTTTACCCTTAGGTATTTATCTATTTTGGCAAGTCATTAGCCAAGGTGTAATGAGCCAGAATAATTTACTAGCAAGTGAAGGGCTTGGTGGTTTTATCAATAGTCTAAGCACTTTATTAGAGAATCCAAGTATTAGCAGTGCGGTAACTATTTTTGCTGACTTAGCTTTAGCGACGTCTTTTTTAGGAGTAAGTTTAGGTTTATTTGATTTTTTTAGTGACGTACTCAAGCGAAGTGATTCTGGGCGTGACCGAATGCTTACCGCCATTATTACTTTTTGTCCTCCTTTAGCTTTCGCTTTATTTTATCCGCAAGGTTTTATTGCAGCACTAGGATATGCAGCGATAGCACTAGTTGTACTAGCGATATTTTTACCTGTGTCAATGGTTTGGGTGCAACGAAAGCAACGTGAACACTTATTAGATGATTACCGCGTAAAAGGTGGAGTTCCAGCTTTAGCGATTGCAGCGATACTTGGTATAGGCATTATTGGTGCACAAGTTATGCAGATGACAGGGCTAGTTCCAGCTATAGGCTAATAAAAATAACAATAGATTGTTCTAAGAGCAATCTATTGACTTTCTGTTAAAAACTGCGCTAATCGTCGAGAATTTATTTTATTTTTCTGCTGTTGTAACTGTCTTTTTCTTTGGGTGCTTTGCACTTGTCTTCTAATTCTCTGATTCATCATTATTTCTCACTTACCTTAAGTTAATTGTTGTTAATATTCTCATTACTATTATTTGAGTATCATTTAACAACATGACTGTTTTATGACAAAAGAGAAGTTTATATGAAAAATCCTAGTGGCTGACTTAAAATAACATACGAACCAGCTTATTTTCTTGAGTTATAGTAAAATTTACTCTGTAATTGTTTTCGTTTTAACATCAACAGGTTTTAGTGGTTCTTGTTCTTTAACCTTATCATCCATCCACGTTAACGTATCGTAATAGCGCCTAATGTTTTCGACATAGTTTACTGCTTCATCGCCACGGGCATAGCCGTATTTAGTGGGTTTATAATATTTTTTCTGCTTTAGTAATGGTAAGCGATCTTTAACCTCAACCCACCTGTCGGGGTCTCCGCCTTGCTTTTGGGTAATTTTTCTTGCGTCATTCAAATGACCGAGCCCAACGTTGTACGATGCTAACGCAAACCATAACCGGTCAGGATATTGGACACGGTCAGGCATTCTATCGATCATTTGTTTAAAGTATTTTGCCCCACCACGAATGCTTTGCTCGGCATCTAAACGGCTTTTAATTCCCATTTGTTTCGCCGTAGGAAGCGTTAACATCATCATACCTCGTACACCTGTATAAGAGCGGGCATGCGGGTTCCAATGAGACTCTTGATAACTTATTGCTGCTAATAACCGCCAATCTAATTCTTGACTGTACTTTTCAAACATAGGTTTATATTTCGGCAGTTTTTTCTCTACCGCTTTAATAAACATACGGGTATCAACATAGTTAAATTCTTCAACGTGTCCGTAATACCTATCATCAAGTGCGAGTAAAGTACCGTCGTGATGAACTTTGCCAAAAAACTCAATTAAACTAGCATAGATAGATTGGTCATTACTTTTTGTTACTGCCCACGCAAGTGGTTGTGGCTTTTTGATGGTAAAGCCAATGCTTATCTCTGGATAATAACGACGATTCACAGCAAGGGTATTACTATCAATAACGGTGTAATTTATTTCTTCTGATAAAACTTTTAAAAGTAACTCTTCACTATCGAATTCATCACTAGTTTGCCACTTAAGTGAGCTATTGTTTTCTTGCAATTGAATAAGGTTTTCTTCATGACTAGAGTGAGCCATTATTAATAGTTCACCCGTTAAATCTTTTAATTCTCGTGGCCGAGTAGCACCTTGTTTGAAGACTAATTTTTGGCTGATTTGATTATAGCTAGGAGAGAAATTATATTGCTTGCGTCTTTTTTCAGTTACCGCTAAACCAGCAGCCAAAATATCAACTTGACCACTATCAAGTTTTTCAAAAAGTTCAGCAAGGCTATAACTTGGAATAACTCTTAATTCAACACCGAGTGAGTCAGCATACTTTTTTGCCAATTCATATTCGTAACCGGTTGGCCCCTCAGCTTCGAGGTAATAGCTTGTTAGACCAAAGATAGTGCCTACAGTTACGTAACCTCGGTCAATAATTCTTTGTAAGCTCGCCTTTTTTTCAACTGGTTGACATCCCAACAATAAAAAACTGCTTATCAGTAATAAACTGACAAACCTGCTGATTTTTTTAGATATTTTAAAATATTTTTTCATCATAGTCCGTCATTGTGGCGTGATTTCATTATTTATCAAAGGACTTTTTGCTCTGATTTATCATTAAAGTGAATTTGTACTACCTTTAGTGCTTATCAAAGCGTTATATATAAACTATAATATGCGCGATTTTTTCTTACATTATTTTAACTATAAAAAGTGGTTAAAATAAAACTAAACTGGTGAATACGTTTATGACGATGTTGATGAAAACCCTTCGCGGCGCTCCGGCACTTTCAGACTTTCGAGTTAAAAAATTATTAGCTCAATGTGCTGAATTACAACTTCCTGTGACAGATATTTATGCTGAATTCACACATTTTGCACATATCTCATCAGATCTTAATAATGAAGAGTTTCAAGTTTTACAACAGTTGCTTAAGTATGGTCCAACCATCGAAGAACACGAACCTGTTGGTCAATTCATTTTAGTAACCCCACGTCCAGGTACTATTTCTCCTTGGTCTTCAAAATCAACAGATATCGCTCATAACTGTGGTTTAGCTAAAATTTCTCGTTTAGAACGTGGTATTGCTTATTATATCACTGGCAGTGAATTGAACGATGATCAGCAAATTCAACTTAATAACTTAATTTCAGATCGCATGATGGAAGCCGTATTTACAGAAATGGCACAAGCAACGTCGTTATTTGCTACGGCTGAACCTGGTGAATTAACCGCAATCGATATAGAGAATGGCGGTAAAGAAGCGTTAGTACAAGCGAACATCGAATTAGGTTTAGCGTTAGCCGACGATGAAGTTAATTATTTATTCGAAAACTTTACCAAACTAGGCCGTAACCCTCACGACATCGAACTTTATATGTTCGCACAAGCAAACTCAGAACATTGTCGTCATAAAATATTTAACGCTGATTGGACTATCGATGGAGTAAAGCAGCCAAAATCATTATTCAAAATGATTCGTAATACTCACGAAGTTAACCCAGATTACGTATTGAGTGCTTATAAAGATAACGCTGCAGTTATGGTTGGTAATAAAGGCGGTCGTTTTTTTCCAAATCCTCAAACGAATGTTTATGGTTATCATCATGAAGACATTCAAATTTTAATGAAAGTTGAAACACATAATCACCCAACAGCAATTTCACCATATCCTGGTGCTGCTACAGGTTCAGGTGGTGAAATTCGTGACGAAGGAGCTACAGGTATTGGTTCTAAACCAAAAGCTGGCTTAGTCGGATTTTCTGTTTCAAACTTACGCATCCCTAATTTCGAACAGCCTTGGGAAACTGACTTTGGTAAGCCAGGTCGTATCGTTTCTGCACTCGACATTATGATGGAAGGCCCTTTAGGTGGCGCGGCATTCAACAATGAATTTGGTCGTCCAGCTATTTTAGGTTATTTCCGCACATATGAAGAAGAAGTTAACTCATTTAACGGTAAAGAAGTTCGTGGTTACCATAAACCTATTATGCTTGCAGGTGGTTTAGGGAATATTCGTGACGAACACGTGCAAAAGCGCGAAATTATTGTTGGCGCTAATTTAATAGCTCTTGGCGGCCCTGCAATGAACATTGGTTTAGGTGGCGGTGCAGCTTCTTCAATGGCATCAGGTCAATCTGCTGAAAGCCTTGATTTTGCTTCTGTACAACGTGAAAATCCAGAAATGGAACGTCGTTGCCAAGAAGTAATTGATAAGTGTTGGCAACTAGGTGAAGAGAACCCTATCGCATTTATCCATGATGTGGGTGCAGGTGGTTTATCTAACGCTTTCCCTGAGTTGGTTTCAGACGGCGGCCGTGGTGGTGTGTTTGAGCTTCGCAATGTACCAAATGATGAACGTAGTATGGCACCTCATGAGATTTGGTGTAACGAATCTCAAGAACGTTATGTTATTGCCGTATCAGATAAAAATTTAGCAGCCTTTGAGCAAATTTGTGCCCGTGAACGTGCGCCATATGCTGTAGTTGGCCGTGCAACAGAAGAAGAGCATTTAACTGTTACCGACTCACACTTTGAAGGCAAAGATAAATTAGATACTCCTATTGATTTACCCCTTGATGTTTTATTAGGTAAAACACCTAAAATTTTCAAAAATGTAGAAAGTAAAGTCGCGGCAGGTGATGAATTAGTTTTAGCCGGCAACTCATTAGCTGATGCTGCAGAGCGTATTTTATCTTTACCTACTGTTGCAGAAAAAACCTTTTTAATTACCATTGGCGATCGCTCGGTAACGGGTATGGTTAATCGTGACCAAATGGTTGGTCCTTGGCAAGTGCCTGTGGCTGATTGTGGCGTTACCGCTTCAGCTCTTGACTCTTACCACGGCGAAGCAATGTCTTTAGGTGAACGTACACCAGTTGCATTGTTAAACTTTGGCGCTTCTGCTCGTTTAGCTGTAGCAGAGTCATTAACTAACATTGCAGGTACAGATATTGGCGATTTAAACCGCATTAAGTTATCAGCAAACTGGATGTCTCCAGCCGGTCATCCTGGTGAAGATGCAGGTTTATATGAAGCAGTTAAAGCCATTGGTGAAGAGCTTTGCCCTGCATTAGGGTTAACTATCCCTGTTGGTAAAGACTCAATGTCGATGAAGACGAAATGGGAAGATAATGGCGAGCAGAAAGCTATTACCTCACCGATGTCATTAATCATCACAGCATTTGGTGTTGTTGAAGATATCCGTAAAACGGTTACACCTGAATTAAGAACAGACCAAGGCGAGACACGCATTGTTGCCATTGATTTATCAAAAGGCAAAAACCGCTTAGGTGGTTCTTGTCTAGCTCAAGTTTATAAGCAACTTGGTAATGAAACACCAGATGTTGATTGCCCTGAAACATTGAAAGGCTTCTTCAATGCCATGCAAACATTAGTTCGTGATGAAAAGCTTATTGCTTATCACGATAGATCAGATGGTGGTTTATTTACATCTGTTGTTGAGATGGCATTTGCAGGTCATACCGGTGTTGATATTGATATATCAGCATTAGCAGGCACAGATTTAGAAGTGTTATTTAATGAAGAATTAGGCGCTGTAATTCAAATTCGTGAAAGCGATGTTGATGCTATCCACGCAGTATTCGCGCAACACGGTATTGAAGATTGTTGTACTGATATCGGTCGTATTAATAATGAAGATACTATTAGATTCAGCCGCGACGGTAAGGTAGCACTAGAGAATTCGCGTACTTATTACCGTACAACTTGGGCACAAACGACTTATAAAATGCAGTCAATGCGTGATAACCCAGAATGTGCACAACAAGAGCATGACGTTAAATTTGATACAGAAGATCCAGGCTTAAATACCGAGCTTACCTTTGATATTAATGAAGATATTGTTGCTAAGTTAATTGCACAGGATGCATTAAAAGGTTCAAACCCTAAAATTGCTATTTTACGTGAACAGGGTGTTAACTCTCACGTTGAAATGGCGGCAGCATTTGACCGAGCTGGCTTTGTTGCCATTGACGTTCACATGTCAGATATATTATCAGGCCGAACTGATTTAGCTGATTTTAATGGTTTAGTTGCCTGTGGTGGTTTCTCTTACGGTGATGTACTAGGTGCTGGTGAAGGATGGGCAAAATCAATATTATTCAACAAAAATGCAAAAGCTATGTTCAAAACTTTCTTTGAACGTGAAAGCACGTTCACATTAGGTGTTTGTAACGGTTGTCAGATGTTGTCGAATTTAAAAGAAATCATTCCTGGTTCTGATGCTTGGCCACACTTTGTACAAAACAAATCTGAACGCTTTGAAGCACGTTTTTCATTAGTTGAAATACAAGAAAGCCCATCAGTACTGTTTAAAGGTATGGCAGGATCACTCATGCCAATCGCTGTTTCTCATGGTGAAGGCCATGCTGAATTTAGCTCAGAAGAAGCTATCGGCGAAGCAAATGATTCAGGCACAGTATCAATGCGTTATGTTGATAATTATGGTCAAGTTACAGAAACTTACCCTGCTAATCCGAACGGTTCTCCAGACGGTATTACAGCATTAACAACCACTGATGGCCGCGTTACTATTATGATGCCTCATCCAGAGCGAGTATTTAGAACCGTAGCTAACTCTTGGCACCCAGACGAATGGCAAGAAGATTCACCTTGGGTTCGTATGTTCCGTAATGCTCGTGCCTTTATCGGTTAACCACCACTAATGCACTAGACAAAAATAAAGCACTCATACTTAATATGAGTGCTTTTTTTGTTTTTTTAGCTCTACTTTGTGTTTTATTAATGTAACTTCGATTGTTTTAGTGCTAATAAATCGCAATTTAGATTATCTAAAACATAATCAAGCGTATGACCTTTGATTTTAGATAATAAGCCGGTGTGCTCTCCACAGCCTATTACTACTACATTAGCATTCAGCTTCTGCGCTTGTGCAGGAATAACGTCATCGGCGAGCCCTTCTTCAATATGTAAATTTTTGTCATCAAAATGATAAGCTTTAGCCAGGTTCGTTAGGTGTTCTAGATGTTGAGTAAACTCCGGCGATGGCAAGGTTTCACTAAAAGAGATGCTACAACTTTTCAGGTAACAATTGAATAAATGTATATTGCTCATTAGCAAGTTCGCGAGATCGTTCGATTTACCAATTATTTCATCATTGAACATTAGGTGATTCAAGGTACTCTCTTCAGTTTCAATAGCGGCTAAAACACTGCCATTATTTTGCCACTGATGATTGCCAACAAATAGAATTGAAGTATCTGAAGCTTTTAATAAATTTGTGTATTCTGCGCTTTCAAATGACCAAAGTTTCGATTCTTCTTTATGGTATTCCGCGATAACCAGATCATAGTTATTAGTCTTAAGTTGCTTTGTTAATGCAGTAAACTGATCTTTTTCTTCCCTTATTTTATAATTAATAGCAACGCCTTCACGCTTAGCAAGACTAACTAACCTTTTAATATCTCCGTTATGGTCAACAAAATTATCTTCCGTTTTATTTAGCCATTTTTGATAGATAGGTGTTTTTCTTTTTGTTGATAGGACGGTAACGTGACTGTTATTTTTTTTCGCTAGAATAATTGATTTTTTAATTGAGGTTAAATCACTCGCTCTAGCATCAGCTAAAGTTAAAATATTTGAAAAGCTATTCATGAATAATTGCTCCACTTTGTTCGATAACTCACACATTTAACTCTAGTTTAGTTGCCGATGTATTTTTCGAAAATCACAAGATTTATTTAAACTTAAAAGCATATTTTTAGATTAAAAAACAATTAAACTTAAAACTCTTCATTATTTTGAATAAACATATATATTAGTTTCATAAAAATTAACTAGTTAGCTTAATCAGAAAAGGTTTATTCAGTTAAATTTGAATACCTAAAATGTCAATGAACTTATAAACTAAGCAATAATGTAAAATAATAATTACGAAAATATCGACAATCTATATCCCCGCCAAGATATTGCACTTGCAATATCTTGGCGATATTATATCCTCTGAACCATTAAATAATGCAAAAAGGTTCAACCACTATGCAAGCACACGATGCCACACCACTTTCTGATTACATTGAATACCCTGTTGAAGAAATGCTTTCGCGTTCTGAAAACTTTTACCTCGATATTAAACGACGTCATACTATTAGAAGCTTTAGTGACAGAGAAGTACCAAAAGAAATCATTGAAAATTGCATAAAAGCAGCAGCAACAGCTCCTAGTGGTGCTAATCATCAGCCTTGGCATTTTGTTGCAGTACACAGTAACGATATTAAAAAGCAAATTCGTGAGCAGGCTGAATTTCATGAACGTGGCTTTTATGAAGGTCGTGCCGGTGAAGAATGGCTTGGCGCTTTAAAAGCACTAGGCACTGATGCTGATAAACCATATTTAGAAGAAGCACCATGGTTAATTGCTATATTTAGCCAAAAAAAGGGCGGGATCAGTTCAGAAGATAAAAATACTAATTATTATGTCCATGAATCTGTAGGTATAGCGACTGGATTTTTAATTAATGCCTTGCATACCTCTGGCTTAGTAACATTAACTCATACACCAAAACCTATGTCATTTCTAAGTAAAGTGTGCGGACGACCGGAAAATGATCGTGCCTATATGTTACTTATCGCAGGTTATCCAAGTGAAGATGCAACCGTGCCTCAACATGCCCAAGTAAAGAAACCGTTAAATGAAATAGCTACTTTTTTATAAAGGTTGATTTAAAAATACTATACTGAGCTTGGTTATATAAGTTCAAGCTCAGTAATTTTTTCTATTACTTTCGAACACCTTCAAGGTGAATTTCTAGTTCAACATGGGTCGAAGCAGGACCTAAATTAGCTGATATACCAAAGTCTGCTAGCCCTATTTTAGTGGTGCCACTAAATCCTGCACGGTAACCACCCCAGGGATCATTACCTTCACCAATTTTAACAGCATCAATAATGATTTCTTTACTAATGCCATGTAGAGTTAATAAGCCTTTAATCTCTAGTTTCCCATTACCTTTGTCTATCACCTTAGAACTAGAAAATTTAGCTGTGCTAAATGCGTTTACATCGAGATAATCACCACTTCGTAGATGTTTATCACGCTCTGCGTGGTTTGAATTCAAACTAGTAGTATCAACTAATATTTCAATTTTTGCTGCAGAAACATTATTTTTATCGTAACTAAACTCACCACTGAACTTATCAAATCGTCCTGTTAACCAACTATAGCCTAAATGTTGGATTTTAAAGTTTACAGACGCATGTGCGCCTTTATAGTCAACGGTATAATCTGCTGCTTGACCCAATGGAGCTAATAAAATCGCGGCAAGAGTTGATGCTAATAATAATTTTTTCATGTTATTCCTTCTATCGTTTAATCATTTCGTTATCATATTATCTTTAACATGACGTTATTTAGAGTTTCTGTTACCTAACATTCTTAATAAGGTTTTATCTTTATCAATAAAGTGATGTTTTAATGCCGCTAAAGCATGTATAAAAACAGTAAACATCAGAACATAAGCAAGGTATTGATGTACTAGGCCTGCGAGATCTTCTTGGTTTGGAAATAGTTCACCAAAGCTAACTAAAGATACAAGATTAAAAACCTCAATTGCTCGACCATCTGCGGTTGAGATCAAATAACCGCTGATCATCAAAACAAAAAGTGCGCAATAAAGGAAAACATGTACTATGCTTCCAGCTTTTTTTTCGAAAGGTGTATGGCTATCTAAAGCTTCAGGTTTTGTTTGAAAATATCGCCATAAAACACGAATTACCATAACCAAAAATAAAAGCACGCCAATACTTTTATGAAGATCTGGCCCTTGTTTATACCATGGATCGTAATAGCCGAGATCAACCATCCAATAACCTAAAGCAAATAATCCAATTACCGTAATTGCAACCAGCCAATGTACACATATAGTAATCCAGCCATAATGGTTTATGGTGTTATTCATTTTTATTCCTAACTTCTATTTCTTAAGGCCATTTTATCGTTATATTATAGAAAAATTAACTGGCTAAATGACTTTTAATTGTTTCCATATAGCATGTAATAATAATTATGCTAAATTATAAAGATCATTTTCTTACTAAATTTTAAGACATGGAAAACAAACCAGAAGATATAAGTTCTTATATAGATGTGCTTTCTGAAGATAAAAAAGTAGTATTCAATAAACTCCGCAGCGTTATTATTGATAATTTACCCAAAGGCTTTGTCGAGGTTTATTCGTATAAGATGATAGGTTATGTTGTTCCACATAGCCTTTACCCGAATGGATATCATTGTGATCCTAAACTACCTCTACCTTTTATAAACATTGCTTGCCAAAAAAATTTTATCGCGATTTATCATATGGGAATATATAGCGATGAAGGCTTATTAGCATGGTTTAAAGAAGAATACCCTAAGCATTGCACTAATAAACTGGACATGGGTAAGTCGTGTATTCGCTTTAAAAATATAAATAAGATCCCCTATCAATTAATCGGTGAACTTGTAAAGAAAATGACAGTAGAACAATGGGTCAATATTTATGAAAGGGCAACAAAGCAGGTTTAATCATACAAGTATTTAAAGTAAATAAAGAGTAGTACGACTTTGGGGTTACTCTATATTTAAACGGCAATAGGTAAACTTTATTTAGTTATATAGGCTTCAATCTTATACTGACATTCATCAATTCGCTTATTAATAAATACACCTTCATTTGGGTTATTAGTTCTCTCAAGGGCTAACTGATAATACGTTAGTGAATTTTTGTACTGACCATCGTTAAAATAGAGCCCTGCAAGCGCAGTGTAATAGTGTCGATACCTTTCAAGTTGCTTTCGTAACCCTAGAACCTTTTTTATCGCAACTAAACGTTGACCCGATTCGGCAAGTGCCACTGCGGCATTTAATTCAATTATAGGATTCTTATCTTTAACAAATAATAATTGATAAAGATGATATATTTGTCTCCAATCTGTACTTGCTTGGTTTACTGCATTGTTATGCAATGACGCAATTGCTGCCTGAATAGCATAAGGGGTTCCCTTACCCGCTTTTATTGCTTTTTCCACTAAAATATTAGCTTCTTGAATCTTCGTTTTATCCCAAAGACTTCTATCCTGATTTGCAAGTAATACCATCTCACCATTATGAGCAACTCTTGCAGGAATTCGAGCCGATTGCTGTATTAATAAAGCGAGCAAACCAATTACTTCAGGGTCATTTTTTATGCATTGATGTAATAACCTAGCGAGCCTTATTGCCTCTTTACACAGATTTTTATCAATTAAGCCTCGGGCTTCCGTTGTTAAGTATCCTTCATTAAATAGCAAATATATTGTCTTTAACACACCAGTCAATCGCTCTGACCAATCTTTAGGCTTAGGAATTTCATAGGGAATATTATTAGCACTAATTTTATTTTTTGCCCGGGTTAACCGCTTCTCTAGTGTTTTTGTGCTAACAACTAGTGCATTGGCAACCTGTACAAGATTCAGCCCTAGCACATGTTTTAACGCTAACTGTATCTGAGTTTCTTGACTAAGTGCAGGGTGACAACATGTAAATATCAGCCGAAGTAAGTCATCGTTATAACTCAATAGTAATGCGTCTTCACTTAAATCAGGTAAAACGATTAATTCAGTGACAGATGCTAGTGATTGTTGTTTTTGTTGCTTGCGATAGTCATCAATATATTTGTTTCGTGCTACTTTGATTAACCAAGCGACAGTATTGTCTGGCTTTAATTCAGGCCATTTTACTAATGCTTGCTCTACAGCAGATTGCAAATAATCTTCAGCAAGATGAACATCCTTTAAAACGACGATTAGCTTAGCTAACGCTTGCGGATAGGAGGTTTGAATTAGCGCATTAATCATCAATAATCATCGCAAGAGTTTCTGTAAAATGATCAGGACAACTTATACGATACACATGTGTTGTCCTGTAATTTAGGCACGTAAATATGGCTAAAATAAGCCCAGCCTTTTCTGTGCTAGTTACCAAACACCATTACTGGACGTACTTCGATACTACCAAAAGCTGCGCTAGGAATTTTCTTAGCCTTTTCTATTGCTTCGTCCAAGGTATCGCATTCAAGTAAATAGAAACCTCCAAGTTGCTCTTTTGTTTCAGCAAAGGGACCGTCGGTAAGTAGCGTTTTACCATCTCGTACTCGAACGGTTGTTGCTGTATCTGTAGGTTGTAAAGCTTCACCCGCAATAAAACTTCCTGCATCTTTTATCTCTTGGGTAAAGCTCATATAATCTTGAAATATTTTGCCATTTTCTTCATCACTATGCGTTGCCATCAGGGTTTCGGCTTCATAAATTAAACATAAAAATTGCATATATAATCCTCTAAATGTATTGGTTTTAATAATTAGCATCAGTTGTGCTAATAAAAATAACACCATTATTAACTGGTATTAGTTAATAGACGAACAACACAAAACAAAACCGACATTAACATAAAAATATATTTACTAAAAAATCTACTTTATTGCGATATAGGTTAACTTTACTCTGTCACTCTCCCCCACCAGATATAAATGAATAGAGTAAATATAGCTGACCTTTATTTCGAGAACAGAACAATATACGCATAGAGTAACGGTCCTCTGGTATTGTTACTGAATTTCATCTAGAAAAATATCAACACTAACAACTAATGCTCAATGTATTACTGATAAGAAATAGCAGCAATTACATAAAAAAACTATGCAGATCAAAAAAGGGTAATAACATGAAATTGTTATTACCCTTTTATAATATAATACTTTACAATTTATTAGTGGTTTTCAGAAACCATATTGACCGTATACTTAGGAATTTCTACAACTAAATCTTCATCGCCAACTAAAGCTTGGCACCCTAAACGAGACTCAGGCTCTAAACCCCATGCTCTATCAAGCATGTCGTCTTCAAGTTCATCAGACTCTTCTATTGAGTCAAAACCTTCACGAATAATCATATGACAAGTTGTACATGCGCAGACTTTCTCACAAGCGTGTTCGACACCAATGTCACTACGTAATGCAACGTTTAAGATGCTTTCACCTTTATCTGCTTCTACTACTGCGCCATCAGGGCATAGGTCTTCATTAGGAAGAAATATAATTTTCGCCATGTTTTTTAGCTCCAAAAAAGTCTTAAATTTCGTTGACTGAATGCCCTGACAATGCTGTTTTTATCGATGAATCCATACGACGTTCAGCAAAAATAGCAGTGCTTTCATTTAATGTTTCAATCGCTGTTTCTATATCATCAGCAATCGTACCTTGAGCAATCTTAGCTAAAGCGCTAATTGCATTGTTTATAATATTAATTTCACTTTCGTTTAATAACTCACCATCACTAACAAGTGCTGATTGTACTGATTCGATAACCCGTGATGCTTCGACTTGTTGCTCTTTAAGCATACGAGCTTGAATATCTTGCTCAGCGTTATTCATTGAATCCATCAACATTTTAGTAATTTCTTGTTCTTCTAAGCCGAACGAAGGTTTTACAGTGATACCTGTTTCTACACCCGTAGATTTTTCCATTGCGGAAACTTCTAATAAACCATCAGCATCTACTTTGAAGGTAACACGAATGTGTGCCGCTCCTGCGGTCATTGCAGGAATTCCACGTAATTCAAAGCGCGCTAATGAGCGGCAATCTTCAACTAGTTCACGTTCGCCTTGTAATACATGAACGGCCATCGCGGTTTGACCGTCTTTAAATGTTGTAAATTCTTGGGCCTTGGCAACAGGAATTGTAGTATTTCTTGGAATGACTTTTTCTACTAAACCACCCATCGTTTCTAAACCAAGCGACAATGGAATAACGTCAAGTAATAAAATATCACTGTCTGGTTTATTGCCCGCAAGAATATCTGCTTGTATTGCCGCACCAATAGCCACAACTTTATCAGGATCAATAGAGGTTAAAGGCTGGCGATTAAAGTGTTTTTCAACCTGTTTACGCACTAAAGGAACACGTGTTGAACCACCTACCATCACAACTTCGATAACATCCTCAATAGTAATTTCAGCATCTTTAAGCGCTCGACGACATGCTCGTAACGTTTTGGTAACTAAAGTATTAATTAATGACTCAAACGTATCACGGCTAACGTCGCCATTTTTCTCATCGCCATTATCCAATGTTATTGAAAAATTAGTGACCAAGTTATCAGTTAATTGTTCTTTTACGTGACAAGCTTGTTGTAGTAATTGACGTTCTAAAGTTGCAGATAATGGCCGCTGCAAACCCGATTCTTCGATAATATGGTCGACTAACAGGTTATCGAAATCATCACCACCAAGAGCTGAGTCACCGCCGGTTGCTAAGACTTCGAAAACACCTTTATTTAAACGCAATACTGAAATATCAAATGTTCCACCACCTAAGTCATAAACAGCGATTACACCTTCTTTTCCGCTATCTAAACCGTAAGCAACGGCTGCAGCCGTTGGTTCGTTAAGTAAACGAAGTACATTTAAGTCGGCAAGTTTAGCAGCATCTTTGGTACTGTGACGCTGTGCATCATCAAAATAAGCAGGAACAGTGATAACAACACCAGTCAGCTCGCCACCTAATGCTTTTTCAGCACGGTTTTTTAAGTTTTTAAGAATTTCAGCCGACACTTGAACAGGGTTTACTTCACCTACTCTCGTGGTAATACTTGGGTGATTATTATCACCTGAGAACGTATAAGGTAATGATGGGTATTTTTTACTTATATCAGCTAAAGAACGACCAATAAGGCGTTTAGCTGAAACTATAGTATTTTCAGGGTCACTAACCGAATGTGCTTGAGCGTCATAACCAACTTGAACTTCATTTTCTTGATAGCTTACCACTGAAGGTAAAACATCTCGCCCTTCACTATCTGACAAAGTTTCAGACATCCCACTTTTAACACTAGCAATGAGGGAGTTTGTAGTACCTAAATCAATGCCTGCAGCAAGACGATGTTCATGAGGAACGGTACTTTGGCCGGGTTCAGCTATTTGTAATAACGCCATTTTAAGACTCTTTTAAATTCGGTTACGATTAACGGGCGGTATGATATTTCATTGTTGATATAAATACACTTGTTTGCTTCGAGTTATTTTCGAATAACTCGCATAAAATCAAAAATATTAATCATCAAAAAGCTGATCTTCGAGCTTATCGAGATCAACTTGTAATTTTTTATAAAACTTCAATTTTCTTAAATTATCACCTGCTAACAAGTTTGACGCAGTGGTATTCTCGTCAAGTTGTGCATGCATGATAGAAAACAACTTCGCAGAACCAGTATCGAGCTCTTTTGATAACTCAAAAATAGCGTGATCCATATCATCAGCATGTTTAACGTCGTCAAGCATTTCGTGTAACTCCATTTGACGCATCAAAAAGCTATTATCGCTAAACGAAGCTTGTTCGTTTGGTTGATCGCTCTCACGTAATTTCAACAGATATTGAGCACGCTGCAACGGATTTTTTAGTGTTTGATAAGCATCATTAATCAAAGTTGACTTTTTAACAGCAGCCAACTGATCTTGACTTGAGGCATGAGCAAATTTATCAGGGTGTACTTTTTTTTGTAGTGTTTGATAAAGCTCAGCTAGCTGATTGATATCAACATCGAATTGGGCAGAAAAACCAAAAATTTGAAAATAATTCACAAAAACTCCAGTAAACGACTTAAAATTAAGCCGTTCACAAAACACACTTAAACGTTGAAACTTTCACCACAACCACATTCGCCTTTCGCATTAGGGTTGGTAAATTTAAAACCTTCATTCAGTCCTTCTTTGACAAAATCGACTTCAATCCCATCAAGGTAAACTAAACTTTTTCCGTCGATGATAATATTTACATCAGAGATAGAAAACAAAGTATCATCTTCGTTTAACTCATCAACAAACTCCATCACATAAGCTAAACCAGAACATCCTGTGGTTTTAATCCCAAGACGTAAACCGAGACCTTTGCCTCGATTAGTAATAAATGACTTAACACGATCTGCTGCGTCGGGTGTCATTGTAACACTCATAATTAACTCCGATTTTAAGCTGTTTTACTACGGTAATCTTCAATTGCTGCTTTAATAGCATCTTCAGCTAAAATAGAACAATGGATTTTTACTGGTGGTAAGGCAAGTTCTTCTGCAATTGCGGTATTTTTGATTTCGCCAGCTTCGTCAATTGACTTACCTTTTACCCATTCAGTTACTAATGAACTTGAGGCAATAGCTGAACCACAACCGTAGGTTTTAAACTTAGCATCTTCGATAATACCGTCGTCGCTAATTTTAAGTTGCAGTTTCATTACATCACCACATGCTGGTGCACCAACCAT
>Ga0209395_1000763_pt1 | contig 46614 bp, 35 predicted proteins | sample GOMGulsemesocosm_3_FD_184635 | JGI IMG/M metagenome (GOLD analysis project Ga0209395, IMG submission 184635) | Methane-oxidizing microbial communities from mesocosms in the Gulf of Mexico - GOM9D Gulf of Mexico (SPAdes) (version 2) | ecosystem: Environmental > Aquatic > Marine > Cold seeps... | reverse complement strand
ATGATAAAATGATTCCTTTGTATAACAGAGTGCTTAAAGAAGCTAAAAACTGTAATGAAATAAATATTGTTATAAATTCATATTATAGTCTATCAAAAGTTTTTTTTGATAAGAAAAATATAGGTATAACTTTGAAATATTTAGATAGTGCAGAGCTTCAGTTAGAGTCCTATATATATCCAAAGGTAAAAGCTCAAATATTAGAATTAAAAGTAGAAGCACTCTTATTAAATAATGATTTTGAAAAAGCAAATTCTTATTTTCAGATTTATAGAAAATTTTCGGACTCTTTAAACAAGGCTAAAATTGATAAAAGTTTCATGAGCGGTGTACTAAAATATGAAACTGATATTAAAGAGCAAGAATTAGTAGAAGTTAAAGAAGCAATTAAATCTGAGAGGAAAGTAGTTTTTTATCAAAAAATAGGACTAGCAAGTTTATTTGTGCTTTTTACCCTATCTCTATTTATTTTTCTTAAAATAAATAGAGATAATAAAACAATACGACGACAAAAATTGGTGGTAGATAAAGCACTGTCTGAAAATAAAATATTGCTAAAAGAAGTACATCACCGTGTAAAAAACAACTTGCAAATGGTGTCTAGTCTATTCTTTCTACATTCTAGAAAGAGGAAAGATGCTAGTTCTAAAGAGATTTTAGCGCAATCTCAACAACAAATACAGTCGATGTCTTTGGTCCATGAAATGCTTTATGAAAAAGAAGATATTATAGATGTTCCGGCTCAAGAATATATAAAAAAGTTAAGTAGTGCTTTATTAACAGCCTATCCGAATAAAAGAATACAGGTTGCTATTTCTGCAGAGAATATTTCATTGCATTTAGACTATGCAAATCCAATAGGACTCATTATTAATGAACTAATAACAAATTCTATAAAGCATGGATTTAAAGACCTTGCACAAGGAGAGGTTTCTATAGATATCCATAAAACTGAAAATAACTATGAATTTGTGTATTCAGACAATGGTATTGGAATGAAAGAGAATGAACAGACTCAAAGGGATAAAAAAACGTTTGGGATTCGATTAATTACATCCCTGACAGAAGAAATGAATGGGAAATTAGAGATTGTATATGGTGAGAAACTTACCTATAGAATTACTTTTTCTGACACTAATAATCGCTTATGAATCAAGAAAAATCCGTTTTCATTGTAGAAGACAATGCACTCAATAGAATTACGTTAGAAACTATTTTAGAAGATCATAGCTATAATATTGTTGGATCCTATGCAAATGCTGAAGAAGCTTGGGAAGTTTTAAAAAACACCAACGTAGATATTGTATTAATAGATATTAACCTAGCAGGAGATAAAGATGGTATTTGGTTGGGCGATAAAATTAGAAAAGACAACAATACAGCTTTTATATACCTAACAGCTTATGGTGATAAAGAAACGATACATAAGGTAAAGAAAACGAATCCCAATGGTTACTTAATGAAGCCTTACAATGAACCTACGCTGTTAACTACGATAGATATTGCAATTAGCAACTTCACTAATCACAAAGAGATAGGTGCGAGTATTTATATTAAGGATAGTTCTATTCGAGTTAAACTGAATTTAGATGATGTCAATTATATTCAATCTGACGGAAATTATTTACATGTTTTTTTAGATCACAAGAAACATTTGGTAAGAGCAAAACTCACCGATTTTTTAAACCAATTGCCAAGTGACATTTTCGCACAAGTACATCAACGGTATGCTGTAAATATGTCTAAAGTAGATCTTATTGGAAATGGTTTTGTCATGGTTCGTAAGGAAGAAATACCTGTCTCCAAGCGTTATAAAACTACGATAGAAAAACTAGCAAACCCTTTTTAAACCTGAACTCGGTTAAGCTTTTTATTTTGAAGCCAATAGCCTAAGTTTATTAGGTATCGATACAAAGTTATTCCAGAATTTCACTCAACTTGACACATATATTCTAAAAAACTGTCAATTCGAATATTACGTCAAAAGCGTGATGTATCGAGAACCAATTTTTAAAAAAAATCAATCACTTCTCTTATAGATTTTACGAAAATAGATCCAAGTTTCACAAAAAGAAACCCAAGCTTCACATTTTTTTGCAATAACTAATGAGGTAATCAATCTTTGTAATTAAGAATAGTATACCAAACTACCAAACTATCAAACTATCAAAGATGATGACAAAAAATTACAAAAAATTAATTTTTAAAATAGTGTGTGTAGCAGTATTTCTGCTTCATTTAAATGTAAATTCTCAAACTTGGGAAACTACTGGAACGGCTGGTTTTTCCGCAACTGCATCATATCAAAGTATGGCGATTGATGTTTCAGATACGCCATATGTAGCTTATCAAGATATCGAAAACTCAGGTAAAACAACAGTCATGAAATTCAATGGCACCGCATGGGGGCTTGTAGGAACAGCAGGTTTTTCTGCAGGGGCTTCAGATTTTCAAAGTATGGCAGTTGATGCTTCAGGAACGCCATTTGTAGCTTTTCGAGATTTCGGAAACTCAAGTAAAACCACGGTTATGAAATTTGATGGTACGGCTTGGGTTCTTGTAGGTACAGCAGGTTTTTCAGCAGGTGAAGCCACTAGTCAAAGTTTGGTGATAGATGCTTCGGGAACGCCATATGTAGCTTATCGGGATGTCGCAAACTCAGATAAAACAACAGTCATGAAATTTGATGGTACGGCTTGGGTACTTGTAGGTACAGCAGGTTTCTCAGCAGGTGCATCCAGTTATCAAAGTTTGGCGATAGATGCTTCAGGCACTCCTTATGTAGCTTATGGAGATGGTGGAAATTCTACTAAGACAACAGTCATGAAATTTGATGGTACGGCTTGGGTACTTGTAGGTACAGCAGGTTTCTCAGCAGGGATTGCATATTATCAAAGTTTGGTAATTGATGCTTCAGGAACACCTTATGTAGCTTATAAAGATAATGGAAACAACGGCCTCACAACAGTGATGAAATTTGATGGCACGTCTTGGGTTGTTGTAGGGGCAGCAGGTTTTCCATCAACATGTGTTGCACAGTGCTTTTCAGAACGACAAAGCTTGGTGATTGATGCTTCAGGCACTCTTTATGTGGCCTATCGGGATTGGGATGCAACGACAGTGATGAAATTTGATGGTACGTCTTGGGTGGTTGTAGGGACAGCAGATTTTTCAGCAGGAAATTCAAATTACCAGAGCATGGTCATTGATGCTTCAGGCACTCTTTATGTTGCTTATGTAGATTATGTAAACTCAAGTAAAACAACAGTAATGCAGTTTCAAGTAACTCCAAAAACAGTTACTGCAAGTGCTAGTGAAATCACCTCGTCTTCAGCAGTATTAGGAGGTAATATTACTTCAAACAATGGCAATGCGGTAACAGAAAGAGGTATTGTCTATTCTTTAAAAGTGACCAATTCAAATCCACAGATTAATGGAACAGGAGTAACTCAAATTGAAGATGGAACTGGTATAGGAACTTTTGATGAAACTATTAATGGATTGACCTCTGGTGCTCAGTATTCTTATTCAGCCTATGCCACCAATATAAAAGGGACTTCTTATGGAGCAGTAAAAACGTTTACAACCTTAGATACAACCAAACCTGTCATTACAGTTTGTGCAGCAATTCCAGCAAACATTATTGCCGATGCAAGTTGTCAAGGAACTATGCCAGACTTAACTGGAGGTGTAACCGCAACAGATAATAGCGGTTTAGCACCAGTAATTACACAGAGTCCAGTTGCTGGAACAACATTATATCCAGGAACAACTTTAATCACAATTACAGCAACAGATGGATCTGGAAACACAGCAACTTGTACAGTAAATCAAACTGTTGTAGATAGTACTAAGCCTTCTGTTACATGTCCAGGGAATCAAATAGAAACTCCTGACTCTGCTGGTAATTTTACATTGTATGATTATACTGGTTTAATTACAGCTACTGATAACTGTACTGGTGCACCAACAGTAACACAAAGCCCTGCCGCAGGCACAGTATTAACACAAACCACAACTATTACTATTACAGCAACCGATGGTTCTGGCAATACAGATACTTGTACTTTTGATGTTGTTTTGCCTGATACTACAGCACCAGTTTTCGAGAATAACACACCGTTATCAGCTACTATAACTGATACAGGCTTTACTTTAAATACAGATATAGACGAAGGAGGAACAATTTATTACATAGTCGTAGCCGATGAAGCAACAGCACCTACTTCTGCTGAAGTAAAAGCAGGAACAGGAAGCGGAGGATCTGGTCAAGTGACTAGTGGAAGTGCAGTTGTGAGTTCAGGAGACTTTACCAATGCGTTCTCTATAGCAGGCTTAACGGGAAACACAGCATACGATGTGTATGCAGTTGCCCAAGATGATCATGGAACACCAAACCTACAAGCAAGTCCAACAAAAGTAGATGTTACAACGCAAACTGGTTTTGTAGTAGTAGAGAGTGGAGGGGCTACATCAACAAATGAGAATGGGACAACCGATACCTTTACAGTAGCACTAATCTCGCAACCTAATAGCAATGTGGTCATTGATTTAAGTAGTGGGGATTTGACCGAAGGTACAGTAGATAAATCAACATTAACCTTCACTACTGCTAATTGGGATACTGCCCAAACAGTAACAGTAACTGGATTAGATGATGGCCTTAGAGATGGGAACCCAAGCTATGATATTACCCTGTCAATCAATGCAGCACTGACAGATGATGCCTTTGATGGAGCTGCCAATAAAACTGTTTCAGTAACCAACTTTGATAATGAAATCACAGCTGCAACAGCAGGAGCTGATCAAAACCTATGTGGCGCTTCTACCTCTTTAGGAGGGAATACATTTAGTGCAGGTGAAAGCGGTACTTGGAGTATCATTAGTGGAACAGGAGGGGCATTTGTGGATACTAATAACCCAACATCAAGTTTTTCAGGTGCAGCAAACACGGCTTATACCTTACGTTGGACCATTGATAATGGAGGTGTTTCAGAAAGCACCGATGATGTGGTGATTACTTTATTTGATAATCCTACAGCAGCAGCAGCGGGTCCTGATCAAAGTAATATTTCTGGTACAGCTACCCTTGCTGCAAATACCATTTCGGGATTGAACACAACAGGAACATGGACACAAGTAGCAGGTCCAGGTATTGTTAGCTTTGGAGATGTTAACAGTAATATATCTACCGCTATAGTTACTGTTATAGGAAATTATACTTTTCGTTGGACAAGCAGTAATGGTGTATGCCCAATATCAACTGATGACGTAGCAATTGAGTATACTGCAATTGCTCCTATAGTAACAAATTCAGCAGCAACCTCAATTACAGGGAATGAGGCACAGATAAGTGGTAATGTTAGTTCAGACGGAAGTAGTACAATTACACAAAGAGGTTTTGTATATGCTTTAACATCAAATGATGCTACACCTACTGTTGCAGAAGTGAATGGGACTACCGTAAGAAAAGTAGTTTCTACTGGAACAATAGGAGATTATAACGAAACGCTAACAGGTTTAGTAAGCAGTAGCGAATATGCATATATTGCTTATGCAACAAACGGAGCAGGAACCTCGGAGAGCGCTACACAAACCTTTACAACTCTTGCTTCAATAGGATTTACAACTACGACAAGCAATGTGTCAGAAGGTAATGGATCAGGGGGCACAAGTACAGCATTTGATTTAGATGTAGACTTATCAGGAGCTTCATCATCTACCGTTACTGTAAATTATTCGGCTACATTTTCAGGTACTCCGGTTGCGGGAGGAGTCTTATCATATGCACCAGGAGAGACTACTAAAAGCATCCCTATAGGCCCTCTTCCTACAGATGATATTTTAAAAATAAATCAAACGGTTATAGTTACCTTGTCTAGTCCAACAAATAGTGTTTTAGGAAGCGATGTTGTGCATACAACTACAGTTGTTGATGATGATACAGCAACAGTAGCCTTTGACTATAATGTAAGTGCTAATGAAGATACCGGAGCACAAGTCTTCACAGCAACGCTAGACAAAGCAGTGGATGGAGGTTTTACAATTGATGTAAATACAGTAGACGGAACAGCAACAGTAGCCGATGGAGATTATACAGCAGTAACAGGAGAAACATTGACTTTTGCAGGAACAGCAGGAGAAACACAATCTTTTTCTGTAACGCCTACTTCTGATACCAAATTAGAGGCTAATGAGGCGTTGACCATCAATATGAATAACTTAGGGAATACTACATTCACAACAACAGAGATTAATATTTCTTCGGTAGCAACCTATATACTTGAAAATAATGATACAGCATCAGTAACGATAGCAGATGTAAGCGGAAATGAAGATGACGGAGCCATTACATTAACTGCAACTTTAGATAATGCCGTTCAAGGAGGTTTTACCGTTGATGTAAGCACAGTTGATGGAACAGCAACTACAGCTGATAGTGACTATACAGCAGTGATTTCTCAAACGCTAGCCTTTACAGGAACTGCAGGCGAAACACAAACTTTTACGGTGACACCAACTGCAGATACAATGTATGAACCAAATGAGACATTAACAATTACTCAAAGTGATTTAGCAGCCACAACGTTGGCAGTTGTAATTACAGATGGCGCAACGGTGACAATTAATGACGATGACATCATACCAGCAACGATTACTTTTGCTGATATTAATAAGACCTATGGAGATGCTAACTTTAATTTAGGCGCAACGACTAACTCAACAGGAACAATTACCTATTCTGTTGTAGGAAGTGCTAATGGAACAAGTTTGTCAGGAATTAACAATACAGCAGTTGCATTAGGGAATGTTGGAACTATTACCATAAGAGCTACTTTACCTGCAGATGGAGCCTACAGTTCAGCGACAAAAGATATTACATTGGCAATTGGTAAAGCTGAATTAACTGCAACGGCAGATGATGTATCTAGGGAATATGGAGATGCCAATCCAATATTTACGATTCGTTATACTGGATTTAAAGGTTCAGATACTGCTGCTGATTTAGATACTGCACCGACAGTAAGTTCAACAGCGACAACTACAACAAATGTTGGGACAGTAGAAATTACTGTTACAGGTGGTTCAGATAGCAATTATACAATTGCAACAGCTAAAGGAATTTTAACCATTGGAAAAGCAACGTTAATTGTTACGGCAAAGAATACTACAGTCGAATATGGTGATAATTTTTCAATTGGATTTGAATACGGGGCATTTAAAAATGGAGAAGATGCGTCTGTTTTAGATACAGGAGCTTATGTATATATTATTGGTTCTGCACCGTATAATGCAGGAACGTATTCAATTGTACCTGATGCTGTAGATGATAATAACTACAAGCCAACTTATGTGAATGGTACACTTACTGTAGAGAAAGCAACAGTAACTGGCACTGCAGATGATAAGACCAAGGTGTTTGGAGAAGCAAACCCAATATTTACGATTAGTTATACCGGATTTAAAGGGGCAGATGACGCTGCAGATTTGGATACTGCTCCTGTTGCAAGTAGTACAGCTACAACGGGTACTCCTGCTGGAAATGTGAATATTGATTTAAGTACAGGAACTGATACGAATTATACAATTAATAGTGTAAACGGAACCTTAACCATTTTAGCAGATACAGACGGTGATGGAAATCCAGATACTATTGATACAGATGATGATAATGATGGTATCTTGGACGTTGATGACAATAGTCCTTTAATTCCAAATAAAGATCAAAAAGACACCGATGGAGATGGATTGGCAGATGTAGAAGAAGATTGTGATAACGACGGAATCATTAATTACTATGATACCGATGTTGCTTCTTGTCAAGAGGGTATTGTTATGAAAAAGAAATACGGGTTCTCTCCTAATGGAGATGGCATCAATGATACGTGGGTGGTAGAAGACATTCAGCTATTCCCAAACAATGTGGTACATATTTACAACCGTTCTGGGAAGTTGGTATATACCATGAAAGGATATGACAATTCGTTTAACGGATTCTCTAACAAAGTAAGCTCTGGTAGAAAACTACCTGTTGGAGCCTATTACTTTACGGTAGAATTTAATACGCCAGGGGCTAAACCTGCCAAAGGATGGATATACATCAACTTTTAATTATCAACAATGAATTGCAACAAATTTTTAAATAGTAACACCATGAAAAACGTTAAATATATATTGGTTCTTATCGCTTTTTGCTCAGTTAATATGATGACTGCTCAACAAGACCCTAACTTTACCTTGTATAATTTCAATATGAACATCATCAACCCTGCGGTTGCAGGTAGTACCGATGCCAAACAGCTTAGTTTAGGATACAGAAGTCAGTGGATTGGGATCAGCGATGCGCCAAACACACAGGCGCTTAACTATACAACCCCTTTAAAGAATGGGTTAGGGTTGGGAATTTCTTTGGTCAGAGATCAAGTATTTGTTTTGGAGGAAACCGATGTAACAATAGATCTTTCGTACAAATTACAACTTTCTGAAACACATGATTTATTTTTTGGTGTAAAAACGGGAGCTTCGATTGTGAATATCAATTTAAACAAAGCTGGCGCGAATGGGAATGATCCTTTATTTATACGAAATCAAAGTTTTATCAATACGCAGTTTGGAGCAGGTGCCTACCTAAAACATGACAACTATTATGTAAGCATCTCCTCTCCTAATTTTTTAAATGGTACCCGATACCTCAAACAAGGAAATGCACCCAGAGCAGCCGTAGACAACCTACACATGTATTATGGAGCAGGATATCATGTTCAAATCAATGAAAACGTAAAGATAACACCCGCTTTTATGCACAGAAGCACACAAGGAGCACCCTCTTCTACCGACATCAATGCAACGGTTGATTATAACAATATAAAAGCAGGGATGAATTATAGAGTCAATGAAATGTACTCGGTCTTTACAGTGTTCGATATCATGGAAAATGTACGTTTTGGCGCAGCATACGATTTTACTACGTCAAAAATCAACCAAGTAAACAACAACGGATCTATGGAGATGTTGATTCAGTATCAGTTTTAAGAAAAACAATATTAAATAAAAAAGCCCTCACAATGGTGAGGGCTTTTTATATAGATCAGTATGTTGAATTTGTATTCGTTTCACGAAATAGCTATATTACTTCTCAAATAATTGCACATGACAGCTAGAATTTCGATATTAGATAAAGCTAAAAAAGAATATGTGTCCAAAATGTAATCGAATACGGAAAGAGAAGACTTCTGTTTTTAACCTGATTCCAAGTATTCATTTTTCAAAATGTTTTAATTGTAAGAAATTATATATATGGATTTTGTGTAAGAATTCTCACTTCATCATAAAAGAAAAATCATTACTAGAGTAGTTTTGGTATGGATTTGATTTGAATAGCAATCCAGAAGTGTTGATTTTTTTATTGGTTTAAAAATTAGTAGCTTAGTATGTATATAATCGCCATGAGTTACACCAGCATCTTCATCATTTTTGTTTCTATAATTGCTTTTGTAAGTATTGTTGTATATTTTTTTCAAGAACGTTTTCTATTTCACCCAGAAAAATTACCCAACGATTTTCAGTTTCAATATGACAATCAAGAGGTAAAAGAATACAATTTAGAAATTAAAGATGGCGTAATTATTAATGGATTACATTTTAAAGCTGAGAACTCTAAAGGAGTTGTGTACTATCTAAAAGGCAATTCTAGAAGTATTAAAGGTTGGGGGAAGTTTGCCGTTGATTTTACATTGCATGGCTATGATGTTATTATGATAGATTACAGAGGGTTTGGGAAAAGCACTGGTAAAATGAGCCAACAATCCATGAAAGATGATGCTTTGTTGGTCTATGATAAATTAAAAAAAGTAGTTAAAGAAGAGAATATAATAATCTATGGACGTTCACTAGGAACAGGTCTGGCAACTAAAGTGGCTTCAATGAACAATCCTAAAATGCTCATTCTGGCCTGTCCATATTATAGCATGTCTAAAAATATAAAAAGGTATGTGCCTTTTATTCCGTTAGGCTTGGTAATGAGGTATTCTATGCCAACCTACAAATGGATTAAATATGTAAATTGCCCTATTAAAATCATTCATGGAACTAATGATAAAGTGATCCGGTTTAAATCGAGTTTACGCTTATCTAGAATGAGGCCAAAACTTACCCGTTTGTATCCAATTATTGATGGAGGACATAAAAACTTACACAATTTTGAGAGCTATCACAGAGCTCTAAAAGAAGTATTAGATTCTGACGGAATTACAACAGTTGATAGAGAAAATACAAGTATCGATTTTGTAAGGTCTACTCGAAAAGCTAAAAAATGAAACGATTTAAAAGAAGCATAGTAATATTACTATCTGTATCTTTATTGCTTATGGGAATCCTACATGTTTTTCAAGAAAAATTAATTTTCTTACCCGAAGAAATAGCAACCAGTTATCGTTATAATTTTCCGTTTGATTTTGAAGAAGTGAATTTGACAACTTCAGACAATGAAACAATTAATGCATTGCATATAAAGGCAGAAAATCCGAAAGGGATTATTTTATTCTTTCATGGTAATCAAGGAAATTTAATTCGTTGGGGGGCAGTTACTTCTTACTTTACACAGTTTAATTATGATGTGTTTGTCATTGATTATAGAGGATATGGAAAAAGTACAGGAACTTTTAATGAAGTCCAAATGTATACAGATGCTTTGTTGAGTTATACGCATGTAAAGCAACAATTCTCTGAAGAGAATATTATCGTTTATGGGCGTTCTTTAGGAACTACATTTGCTGCGAAAGTAGCATCAGAAAACAACCCAAAACATGTAATTTTGGAAGCACCGTTTTATAATCTACACCATGCGGCCAATCATAAATACAAAATAATCCCAAAGTTTTTGTTACATTTTAAATTTAACACCAATACACTTATTCCGAAAATTAAAAGTCCAATTACCATTTTTCATGGAACAGGCGATAAAGTAACGCCATACAAAGGAAGTCAACAATTATTCAAGTTGATTTCCACCTCGAAAAAGGAACTTATTTTACTAAAAAAGGGTACACATCATAATGTAAGAACGTTTGCAGAGTATACCAACGCTTTAAAGTCAATTTTAGCGAATTAACATTTGAAGAAAGTGTATCTTTGCGCCATAAATTTCTAGTATGCAAACTACATTCAAAGACTTAAACTTATCCACTCAACTGTTAAACGCTGTTGAAGACCTAGGATTTGTACATCCAACACCTATTCAAGAACAAGCATTTTCTGTGGTTAGATCTGGAAAAGATGTGGTTGGAATTGCCCAAACTGGTACAGGGAAAACCTTTGCTTATATGATGCCTCTTTTAAGAGATTTAAAATATTCTACAGAAAAACACCCAAAAATTTTGGTGTTGGTACCAACGAGAGAATTGGTATTGCAAGTAGTAGAAGAAATTGAAAAATTAGCCAAGTATATAACGTTGAGAGTTGAAGGTGTATATGGTGGTACGAACATCAATACGCAAAAAAGAGCCATTGCTCAAGGAACAGATATTATTGTTGCTACTCCAGGAAGAGTATACGATTTGGCATTGAGCAAAGCATTGAATTTTAAAAATATCCAGAAATTAGTAATTGATGAAGTGGATGTAATGTTGGACTTAGGATTCCGTTTTCAACTCCTAAATATCTTTGATATATTGCCAGAAAGAAGACAAAATATTATGTTTTCTGCAACGATGACTGATGATGTTGATGCTTTGATTACAGACTTCTTTAAATCACCAGAAAAAGTTTCGGTGGCCGTAAGTGGAACACCACTTGATAATATTGCACAACAATGTTATGACGTTCCAAATTTCTTTACCAAAGTAAATTTGTTAAATCATTTTTTGAAAGATAAAGAAACCTTTACCAAAGTGTTGGTTTTTGCTGGGTTTAAAAGAACTGCAGATTTATTATTTAATTCTTTAGATGAATCTTTTGCAGAAGAAATTTGTTTGATTCACTCTAATAAAACACAGAATTATAGAATCCGTTCTATTCGCCAATTTGACGAAGGAAAGAACAGAATATTGGTCGCTACAGATGTAATGGCTCGTGGATTGGATTTTGACGAAGTGAGTCATGTTATCAATTTTGACACGCCGAATTTTCCAGAAAATTACATGCATAGAATTGGTAGAACCGGTAGGGCAGAGAAAGAAGGTCAGGCCATTTTATTTTCTACAGCAAAAGAACAAGAAAATAAAGCAGCTATTGAGGAGTTAATGAATTATGAAATTCCGAAAGTGGCGCTTCCTGAAACGATAGAAATCTCTGAGCAGCTAACCGAAGATGAAAGGCCGAGAGAAGATAGAGAAGTTTCTAAGAACAGGACCAAACTAGAATATGTTCCAGGACCTGCATTTCACGAAAAGAGCGAGAAGAATAGTCAAACCAACCAAGGGGGCTCTTACCGAAGAGAAATTGCAAAGAAATACAAGAAGCCCAAAACGCGCGGTGATAAAAACTACAACAAGCATAATAAAAAGAAAAAATAATGCAGGTTTTAACCGAACAGGAGTTGCATAATTTGGGGATGAATATTGCAGGAAAAAAACTACAAGCAATGGGCTATGAGTTTGTAGCCATTAATAGCGAATTAAAAAAGCACCCACAGTTTGTATTGTTTAAAAAAGGAGAACCCACCATTTTTGTACTTGTAAAAACTACTAATAATATTCAAACTCCAGAAGATTATGACGTGTTGTGGATGGAAACTTTTAAAACACACGCTAAAAAACAAAATGCCAAGGTTTGGTTTGCAGGCGTTGGTATTGCCAATGCAGAAAGCGTAGGTAGCCCTGTGTTTAAAGATCAACCTTATTATGTTGCTTTTGAAGATTTTATTAAGGTGCTCGAGTAGGTTTTAGAAATGTGTACCATGTTTTTTGAGTAATATAACTGTTGTTACAGATAATTATTCAGCTGCCAAAAAGTAATGTTTACTCTGGGATCTGTAACCCCTGAATCGATTAAAATGGCATGTTCATAAGTATATTGACAATCTGGCCCCATAATAAGTGCATCTCCGTTTTTAAGTGCAATTTGAAGCTCGTCAGAAGGTTTTTTTAGATTTCTTAAGCCAAATGTACGTGTTGCACCTAAGCTTACCGAGGGAACGAAATCGACCTTGCCAAAATACGGGTAATCTACATGATATGTTACTTCTTTTGTGCCATCCTTGTAATAGGAAACTGAACCTACATCAAATTTTTTGCCAGTTATTTTTTCAATTTTTTCTTTGTAATATATTAAGGGTTTGGGCCAAGGAATTTTTTCGCCATGAACTTTCCTAAAGCAGGGCAATTCCCAAAGATGTTCTTCTAAAAAAAGGCAGCGCCCTACGTTCATTTCAAAGACTTCGCCATTTTCTAATTCTATTTGGTGATTCCCTGTGTTCATCTTTTCAGTAATGCAATCAAATAGTTGTGTAGCCTGTTCTTTTTCAATAAAACTTTGGTAATAATAAACATCACAAGTTACAGGGAGTTTTGTTTGCATTGGAAGAAATACCTTTATAATAGTTTTTCTAGCTAAGATAAAAGAAAAGAATTGACAAATGTGAAACTTATACCTAAAAAAAAGCCCGTTTCAAAGAAACGGGCTTTTAAAATATTATCGTAAAAATTACTCAGCTTTTTCTTCTAATAAATCAAAGAATTGATCTAATCTAGGCATGATGATAATTTTTGTTCTTCTGTTTTTAGCTCTGTTAGCAGGCGTGTCATTGTCAACTAAAGGCACATAGCTAGATCTACCAGCAGCAATTAATCTACCTGGTGTTACTTTAAAGCGTGTTTGCAAGATTCTGGCAATAGAAGTTGCTCTTTTAGCAGATAAATCCCAGTTGTCTTCTAAAACGTCATTCTTAATAGTTTGAGAATCTGTATGACCTTCAATCATCACATCCATATTAGGCTGTGCATTTACCACATCGGCTACTTTTGCTAATACATTGTAGGCTTTTTCAGTAACGTTGTAAGAACCACTTTTAAACAATAACTTGTCAGATATAGAAATGAAAACTACAGTTTTCTCTACTTCAATTTGAATATCTTCATCATCCAAACCATCTTTTAAAGTTTTCGTTAAGTGATAAGAAATTGCTAAATTCAAAGAATCTTTCTTCGTCATCGCTTTTCTAATGTACTTAATGTATTGGTCTTTTTTACTTAACTGAATTAAGGTCTCTTTTATGTTGTCATTCGCTCCTTTTGTAAGCACTGTCAAGTTGTCTACAAATTCTAAGGTTTTTCTTTTGTCTTTTTTCAATTCAGTTACTGTACCTTCTAAGTCAGAAATTTTAGATTGGTATCGCGTAGATTGAGATTGGTTTTTTTCTGATTCAATTAAACACTTAGTTAAATTAGTTTTTACGGCTAATAACTCGTCTTTAGTTTTTTGATGTGTTGCCTCTAATGATGCGTATTCCTTTTTTGATACACAAGAACTTAGCAAGATAACAACTGTTAGGGATAGAAGTGCTTTTTTCATTATTTCTTAAAATTATTTGTTGAGCAAATGTAGAGAAATGATTGTGAAAAATTAACCAATAAGCACATTTTATGATGTTTTTATGAGTATTTTATCATGTATCTTTGTTTTTTATATAATTTTAAGAATGAAAAAGTGTTTTTTAGCCCTGTTGGCTATTGTTTTAGTTTCTTGTAACTCCAAAAAAGAGTTACAAATTGTTCAGTTAGAAGGGTTTGTTTTTGGCACTACCTATCACATTACTTTTTTAAATGAAGAGCCGAATACCTTTCAAAAATCAATTGATAGTGTGTTCCATTTAATGAATAAATCATTGTCTACCTATTTACCGACTTCAGATATTTCAAAAGTTAATAATGGTGATACAACTGTGGTAATTGATGCGTATTTAGAAGAAGTATTGCAAAAGTCTAAACGAATTTATTCGGCAACAGATGGTTATTTTGATCCTACAGTCGGCAACCTTGTTAATGCCTATGGTTTTGGTTCTAAGACGCTAAAGAAAGAGATGGATAGTGCAACTGTTTTAAACATGATGAATTTGGTCGGGTTTGATAAGATAATGGTGAAAAATAAGAAAGTAATTAAAAGTGATCCTCAAATATATTTCGATTTTAATTCAATCGCCAAGGGGTTTGGAGTTGATGTAGTTGGGCGTTTGTTGGAAACTAAAAAAATTTCCAATTACCTAGTTGAAATAGGAGGAGAAATAAGAGCAAGAGGTAAAAATAAAAAAGGGCAATTTTGGACGGTTGCTATAGAAAAACCAAATACTGATGGAAGTCAATCTTTTCAAACGACCATTCGATTAGAAAATGAATCGATGGCAACTTCTGGCAACTACAGAAAGTTTAGAATAACAAAAGAAGGGAAAAAGTATGTGCATACTGTAAATCCAAAAACAGGATTTGCATCAGAAAGCAATCTGTTAAGTGCTTCTGTGATATCCCAATCAGACTGTGCAGATGTAGATGCCTATGCGACGGCTTTTATGGCAATGGGACTGGAAAAAACAATGCGATTTTTAAAAAACAATCCAGAGGTTCATGTTGTGTTACTTTTTTTAGATTCAAATGGAAAGATACAGGAGTATAGCTCTAAGCAATAAGAGGTGTCTATATTTTTTCTTATATTAGCTAGTCTCAATTAAGCACAACTGACGTAACATCTTAACTATGAAAAAAACACTAGTCATATTGGTTTTTATATTCTCTTCTACTTTTTTTTATGGACAGACAAATGAAGAAATTGCAGGAGTTTATATTAGAAAGGCGCAAAAAAATTATGCTAATATAGAAATTGATGAGGCAGCAAAAAATTTCAATAAAGCGATCAAACTTTTAGATACGGTTAATAGGGCATCCATTGCCAGGCTAGGAACCTTAATTCAATTTGAGTTGCAGCACTATGATACTGCAAAAAAATATGCGCGATACTATTTTAAATTAGTAAAAAACAAAAAAACAGAAGATTATACGCAGCTTTTAGATTTATATGTAACCATAGCAGAAGAGTTAGAGAAGATTGAAATAGAAAAGTTAAAACAAGAAAACGCTAGATTGGCAAGAGAAAAAGAAGCAAGAAGAATTGACTCTTTAAAAACTGTTTGGCAGAAAAAAGCCGCTTCATTGACTATAGATATCACCGGTATTGATGGTTTTAATAAAAACAATGTTTCCATTTTTAACAACGGAGCCTTCGTCGGAATTATGGACCATTTGGGAAATGTGATTGTGACGGCTGATACCTACACGGCGGTTAAGAGGTATGATGGATTCATTTTGTTGTTAGATAAAGAAAAAGAGCCAACCAAAATTTTTAGTTATGACACGCATACAAAATCTGGGGTTCTTTTACCTGCCATATCAGAATTTAACACCTTGTCTACTCACTATGGAAATGTAATGATGCCAAGAGGAAATGGAACCATTGTTGCCTATCCAAATAATTCTTTGAAGGCATACATCTATAATGTTAATACAAAGAAATTTGCTAAAATTGCGGATGAAAGAGCGTTGTTTAAAGAATTAAGAAAAGCAGATAAAATTGATAAGTATAATAAAGAAGGTCAAGTAAAGCTGGGTAAAGAATGGTTCAATTTTGGAGGGCATTTGGGGGGTGGAGTGTATATTTTATACAAAAAAGATTATACCCTGCATGGTTTTTTATGTAGTTTAGATGGCACCGTTTTAAAAACGAATAATTACCAAGGAATTGGCATTTTTCACAATGCTAAATATCATGTTATAAATTCGGATGAATCCTATTGGGTAAATCAAAACGGAACTAAAGTTGCTGAGCCAAAAAATGAAGCCGGTTTGTATGGCGGGAATTCTAAAATTGTATCCCTTGAAAAGGGAGGCTTTCAAATTCATCAAAAAATTGATGGATATAATTATATAATTCTTGGGACTGAGAAATTAGAATTCTTAGAAGATTTTTTAAGAAAGCACCCGTAAGTTACTTAAAGCATACAGGAAGAATTTCGCCTTTTGATAAACAAAAACGCTTCAGCATTTCTGGCGTGATTTTTTGTGTGTAATCTACTTCATCTACTGTAAAACCAATCGAACGTAGCTTGTTAAAGTAATCTCTACCATAAACTCGTACATGATCGTATTGCCCAAATATTTGTGCGCGCTCTTTCTGGTCTGTAATAGAATTGTCCTCAAAGGTTGTTGCTCTAGATAAGTCTTGCGGAATTTGAAAGATTCCCATTCCTCGAGGTTTTAAAACTCGATATAACTCTTGCATTGCTTTTGTATCGTCAGGTATGTGCTCTAATACGTGATTGCAGAAAACAACATCAAAAGAATTGTCATCAAAAGGTAAGTCGCAAATGTCTGCTTTGACATCTGCAATTGGAGAATACAAATCTGCCGTGGTATATTCAAGGTTTGATTGTTTTTTGAAAATAGGTAAAAAACACTGCTCAGGAGCCATGTGTAAAACTGTTTTTTTTGCAGTAAAAAAATCTGTTTGCTCTTTTAAATACAGCCAAAGTAATCGGTGCCTTTCTAAAGAAAGTGTACTAGGAGATAATGCATTTTCTCTTTGTTTTCCATAGCCATATGGTAAAAATTTACGAAAACTTTTTCCATCTATTGGATCCGTAAATGTATTTCCTTTTAATGAGAACGCTATTAATGGTCGTACTAAATAGCTTAATTTTATTAGCAGCGGTCTTGGAAATAGATTCAGAAAAAATTTAAAGATTGTTTTCAAATGCCAGTTATTTGTAATCTTCTCTTGTGGGAGAAAAGATATCAGTTACTTTACAGTCTGTCAATGCTTTTGCAGAATGTGGAATATTAGAAGGGATCACCGCAATCATTCCTGGTTTGTATATTGCAGTTTCTCCGTTTATTGTAAGTTGTAATTCCCCTTCTGTAACCTGTGTTGTTTGTGTGTGAAAATGTGCGTGTTCTGGTAATTTTGAACCAGCAGTAATTTCAACAAAACCAACAGTATTGTTTTCTGTGTGTACAAATCTAGCTATAAAACCAGGTAGAATTTCTTTGGATGGTATGTCAGAAATTTGAACCTTCATTATAGTATAAATTCTTTTTGTCTAAATTCTTTTTCTTCGTCAGATGTAATTCCTAACGCTTCATAGATATAATTAAATGTAGATAGTAATTCTGGTTTTCCGTCTACAATTGCAACATCATGTTCAAAATGTGCACTTGGTTTACCATCTCTAGTTAAAATAGTCCAACCATCTTTTAAATGATTTATTTTATGAGTTCCCATGTTAATCATTGGCTCAATTGCAACAACCATTCCGTTCACAAACTTTTTACCTCTTCCTCTTTTTCCGTAGTTAGGCATTTCTGGATCTTCATGCATCACTTTCCCTAAGCCGTGTCCTACTAATTCCCTTACCACTCCGTAACCATGTTTTTCTGCATAGTTTTGAATAGCGAAACCGACATCCCCAACTCTGTTTCCAGCTTTCAACTCTCTAATACCTTCGTATAAACTTTGCTTCGTTACATCCAGTAATTTTTTAGTTTCTGGTGCAATTTCTCCTACTTCAAATGTATAGGCATGATCTCCATAAAAACCATTTTTTAAAGCTCCACAATCAATTGAGATGATGTCACCTTCTATCAAAGGTTCGTTAGTTGGAAATCCATGTACAACCTGTGCATTTGGACTCATGCATAATGTGTTTGGGAAATCGTATAGCCCTAAAAAACCAGGAACAGCGCCTTCAGATCTGATAAAATCTTCTGCAATTTTATCTAGCTGAAGTGTGGTTACACCAGGTTTAACTTCTTTGGCAAGTATTCCTAAAGTTTTAGAAACGATTAAAGCACTTTCGCGCATAATTTCTATTTCTTCTAAGGTTTTAATTTGAATCATAGTATGTGAAATTAAAGCGCAAATATACTTTAAAAAAAAGAATTTTTTGTGATGATTAATGGGATTGATTATTTACTTCATTTTTTATTAAAAACATGATATTTAGCAGCTTTTACAAACTTTTTTGCACCTAATTTTGTCCTGTTATTAAAACCAAAAATTATGTACACACCTGTAACAGCAGAAGAAGCCGTAAAAGTCATTAAATCTAACGATAGAGTTTATATTCAGGCGGCTGCAGCTGCTCCTCAACAATTAATAAATGCCATGTCTGAAAGACATGAAGAATTGAAAAATGTAGAGGTTTGTCATTTACATACAGAAGGAGACGCACCTTATTCAAATACAGCATTAAGAAATAGTTTTCATGTAAATTCCTTTTTTATTGGAAAGAATGTACGTCATACATTAAAAGCAGGAAACGGTTCTTATACGCCGGTTTTTTTAAGTGAGTTGCCAACCTTATTTAAACGTAATATAATAGATTTAGATGTAGCGCTGATTCATGTTTCTATTCCAGATAAACACGGATATTGTTCTTTAGGAGTTTCTGTAGAAGCAACCTTAGCAGCAATTGAAAATGCAAAATATGTAATTGCACAAGTAAATAAAAAGATGCCAAGAACATTTGGTGCAGGAATCATTCATGTGTCAGAAATTGATGCTTTTGTAGATTGTGATGATAGATTGCCGGGGCATGCAGTTTCGCCGCCTTCTGAAATAGAAAATAAGATTGGAAACCATGTTGCGAGCTTAATTGAAGATAGAAGCACATTGCAAATGGGAATTGGTAGTATTCCAAATGCTGTGCTATCAAGATTAGGAAATCATAAAGATTTAGGATTGCACACAGAAATGTTTTCTGACGGGGTGATTGATTTAATCTTAAAAGATGTGATTAATGGAAATTATAAGAAGGTAAATAGAGGTAGAGCTTTGGCTACATTCCTTATTGGTTCTCAAAAATTATATGATTATGTAGACGATAATCCATTTATTGAAATGAGAGCTTCAAATTACACCAATGATGTCTCGATTATAAAACAGAATCCTAAAATGGTCGCTATAAATTCGGCGATAGAAGTTGATGTAACCGGACAAGTTTGTGCAGATTCGATTGGGACGAATATGTATTCTGGGGTTGGAGGTCAAATGGATTTTATAAGAGGTGCGTCGTTAAGTGAAGGAGGAAAAGCAATCATTGCCCTACCATCAGTTACCAACAAAGGGATTAGTAGAATTACGCCCTTTTTAAAGTTAGGTGCTGGAGTTGTGACAACAAGAGCACATGTTCAATACATTGTTACAGAATATGGTATTGCTAATTTGTATGGTAAAACAATCAAACAGCGTGTAAAAGAATTGGTAAATATTGCGCATCCAGACTTTAGAGAAAGTATTGCAAAAAGCTATTTTGATGGAATAAAATAACTAAAAAGATACACGCCAGAATTATTTAAATCGAGAGAAAAACCCCCTCTTTTTAGGTCCTTCTGGTTCATTGTTGAAAATGAGTTTGTAGATTTCCGTCCAACCTAGAAAACCACCAATATTCCTGTCATCAATAAATAAATCTGCATGAATTTTTCGACTTATTTTTCCATCAAATTCTTCTTCAGGGTAGTTTTTGTTTACGGCATAAAACTCAATGCCTTTTTCTTTGCAAAAGTCAACGGCTTCTTGTAATTTCCGACCACTTCTATATGTCCAAAGTATTAATCGATGGCCATCTCCTTGTAGTTTTTTTATGGTTTCAAAAGCAAAAATCATTGGTTTTCCAATTTTAGGATACCCATCTTCTACAATAGTTCCGTCAAAATCGATGGCAATAATTAAATGGTCTTTTGGTATCATATTTTATTTAGAATGATCGTACGAATGTTTGTACTTTTTTCCGGTTACTATTTGCAGCATGTCCTTTTCTAATGAAACTCGTGGATATTCAACATAACGCCCAATTTCTTTTCCATCTTTGTAAAAAATAAAAGTAGGTACTCTAAAAATATTCAACCCCTTTTGCAAATTGTCTGGTGTTTTTTTTCCTCTATTCACCGTAATCATTTCAAGGTTTTCTAAGTCGAATTTAGCTGCTTCTAAAATTTTATAAAATCGAGGGGTTTCTCTTTTACTATCTCCACACCACGTTCCCATAAATGCTTTTATGGTAACATTTTTCAGTGCCTTTTTTAGTTTTTTTGCTGTTTGTTGATCTACATTGTAGGTTGTGTAATAGTTATTAAACCAATTTGTATATGGCTGTTGATCAAAATCTGTTCTAGCAGTAATTCCAACTAAATCTCCAGACGCATTTTTTGTGGCGTTTTTTTGTTGTGCAGTACAACTAACGGTTATTGTTAAAACAAATAGTAATAATATTTTTTTCATAGGTATTGTTAAACTAATGGTTTTTGACTCATTTCTATCGGTTGATCTACTCCCATTAATTTTAAAATTGTAGGAGCAATATCGCCTAAGATACCATTTTTTATTGATTTTATTTCTTTATCAATTAAAATGAAAGGAACTGGATTTGTAGTGTGTGCAGTATGCGGAGTCCCATCTGGGTTCATCATGGTTTCACAATTTCCATGGTCTGCTATTAAGAGGGTTGTATACTCATTGTCTAAGGCAACTGTCACCACATCTTTTGTAACAATGTCTACTGCTTCACAGGCATTTACAGCGGCTTCAAAATCTCCAGTATGTCCAACCATATCTCCATTTGCAAAATTTAAGCAAACAAAATCAACAGCGCCATTCTCTAATTCAGGAATGATTGCATCTCTAATTTCATAGGCACTCATCTCTGGTTTTAAATCGTAGGTCGCCACCTTTGGAGATGGGCATAATAATCTTTTTTCGCCCTTAAATTCTTGCTCTCTTCCTCCAGAAAAGAAAAAAGTTACATGCGGATATTTTTCGGTTTCTGCGATTCTAATTTGCTTTTTACCAGCAGTTTCCAATACTTCTCCTAAGGTATTTTCAATGTTGTTAGAATTGTAAATAATATGGATATTTTTAAATGTCTCGTCGTAATTTGTCATGGTAACAAAATACAATGGCATCTTTTTCATGTTCAATTCAGGGAAATCTTTTTGACTCAATGCGTTGGTTAATTGGCGTCCTCTATCTGTTCTGAAATTAAAATAAATAACCACATCGTCTTTCTGAATGGTTCCTTTTGGTTGCTGGTTTTCATCAACCATAATAATAGGTTTAATAAATTCGTCTGTGACACCAGCATCATAACTTTGTTGAATGCTATCTGTTGCATTTGAAGATTTATTTCCAATTCCATTTGTCAAAGCATCATAAGCCAATTGAATTCTTTCCCAACGGTTATCTCTATCCATTGCATAATATCTACCCGTGACTGATGCTAAGGTGCCATTCGTTTCTTTTAGAGTACTTTCAATGTCATTGATGAAGAATTTACCCGATTTAGGATCACAGTCTCTACCATCTGTAAACGCATGTAAAAACACATTTTCTACCTTCGAATCATTTGCTGCTTTTAATAAGCCTTTAAGGTGGTTAATGTGCGAATGAATTCCGCCATTAGAAACCAATCCTAAAAAATGTACATTCTTGCCGTGCTTTTTGGCATAATCAAAAGCTGCAATTAAGTTTTTTTCTTCTGCTAAAGTATTTTCAGAAACGGCTTTGTTTATTCTTGCTAAGTTTTGATATACAATTCTACCAGCTCCTAGATTCATGTGGCCAACTTCAGAATTACCCATTTGCCCTTCTGGCAAGCCAACATGTTTTCCATCAGTGCGTAAACTTGCATGAGGGAAATCGTGGTATAAGGAGTTTATATAAGGTGTTTTGGCATTGTATATAGCAGATACTTTAGGGTCTTGTGTAATTCCCCAACCATCTAATATTAGTAAGATTACTTTTTTATTCATACAGATAGATTATCCTGTAAAAATAAGAAAGATTTTTAGCTTGGTCACATTATTTTACGAAACCGTTAGAGATTAAATTACCCTTCATTTTTCATCTTCACAAATACAGCTTGTTGTTCTTTTGTTAAGTTGTCTGCTGTGAAAATTGAAATCCCTTTTGCACCATTTTCTTTGGCAATAGTAATGGCTTTCTCCAAGTCTTTTGCAGCTCTTAAAGCTGGTGCATACAATCCAGAAATAATAGGGAAATCAACATCAGAAACTCCTTGTTTGGTGGCAAAACCAATCCAATTGATATTTTCCCTATAGAAATTTTGATACAACATTGGATATGCCGAGTCTAAGTTCCAATCATTCCATGCTTGTCTTACCATTTGTCTAGACATTTCAGGAAATGGGAATACTGCTGCTGTAACCTTTTGATCTTTAGTATGTGCAATGTCAATTATTTCATTTACCAAACTTGTAATGGCGTTTAAACGATATTGCCTCCATTCTGTAGACAATTCAGGGTGTTTAAAATTTATTGGGTCTTTGTCAAAAACCTTTTTAAAACCTGCTCTTGCTAATGGGTGATAATCATAATCATATTCTGGCATTTCGGTTTCTTGAACTAGGTTGTATTTAGGTTGTAAATCTGCGCCTAAAATTACGTCGGGATACCGTACATAATCTAAATGAACGGAGGCAAGTCCTTCTACCTGCATCATTTTTTTTGCATTGTTAATGATGTGTTTTCTAGCTTCTGGGTGAAAAGGGCTCAGCCATTGATAATAATTTACATAGGCTTTGTATTCTAAAGAGTTTAGACCATTTCTGTTTACGGCATACCATTCAGGGTGTTTTTGAGCAATGGTGTCACCAGGCCTATTTAAAGTCCACATCCAACCATGAACTTTGATGTTTTTTTTAGTGGCAAGCGGAATTATTTTTTTCAATACTTCTGGAGAGCCTCCTATTAAAATTTCACTTATTCCTAAAGAATCGTAATAATTTAACCTTTTTATCCAGGCTTCTTTATTGAATTTTTTACCCGCATTTACCCAAGAGCTAAAAATGAATTTGGAGGTATTTTCTTGTTTCTTCTCTTTTTGATTACATGATATAAAAAGAGTTAGGACTGCTAATAGGATGATTTTTTTCAAGAGGTTAATTTTTTGTATTGATTATTTTTTTACGTTGTATCAATCCTGTTTCGCTGATTGAGTAGCTGCTGTTTTTTTTGCGATTCTGAGTTTGAATGGTAAATCCTGTATGTGTTTTTAAGAAGGAAGCATGGATTGTTTCCTGCTTTATTTTAATAGGTTCAAATTGAATTTGAAAACCGGGTTCTTTTAGTTTTAAATACTTTAATTTCTTAAACGCGATTGACCTAAACAATGCATAGGTAACTTGTTCAGTGATAATATCAGTTTGATGTTTAAATGGAATTGGCGAAGTAGGGTGGTTATCTGAGAATTGAATGTATCCCCAGTTTTCTGGCAAATGCATATTAATAGCACCTTGGTTAGACCAAACCCAATTGTACTCGGGTAAAAATTTGTTGTTTTCTTTTTTTCTAGAATAGCCCTTATCTGTAATTTCATGATCCCATTGTACTCTAGAAAAGTTAATACGCCATTGTTCACCATTTTTGGGTTTTACTTTTGGTCTGTTTTTTAATTCAGCAAAAGCATTTAATGGAATCGCCATTTCTACAGACCAATATTGGTCAATATCAGTAAACTCGTTTAGTGTTCCTTTAATAAAGACGGCAGATTTTAAATCGTTTAAATTCCAGCTATTTTTTGGTTTTCCACCAACATTATATGGTTTGTTTAAGACCAAATCCCAGATAGTTCCTAAGGCGTTAATTTCTATTTCCCCATAATTATGAGTATCATTAGAAGGGCTAATAAATACTTCAAAATCGTTGTTATAAAAAATAATTTGATCTCTTTCTTTAATGTCTCCCCAAACATGTTCTTCGTGTAGTTTTGCATACACATATAAAAAATTATCATCCCAGAGCATTTTAACATTGGTTTGCTGATTAGGAATCTTAATGCCTTCAATGTCAATGAAGTTTGATGTGGATTTTGCATTTTCCCAATTGCTCTCAGTTGCTTTTCCATCAATAATTATTGGCGTAATGGTTTTGTAAACAACATAGGTTTTGGGGTTTACAATGTCTGAGTCTAATTGAACAGAAACCATCGCTTTTTTCGTGCAATTAAAAAAAGTAACAACTAAAAAAACGAAATAGATTGGTCTAGAAAAGGGCTTTTTCAAGGTGAATTTTATTTTGATAAGAGCTAAGATAATAAATAGCATCTTTTAAATAATAATTTTATGTAAATCAATCTCAAAACATGTAACTTTACAAAGTAGATTATCAACTTAAAAAAGAGTGCAAGCTCGTATCTTTAGACAATGGAGAGTCATTTTGAATTGAATGAAGTAACCAGGAAATTACCAAAACACTTACATAAGTTTATTGTAAAACAACCTTATAGCGAATATACAGCTCAAAACCAGGCGGTTTGGCGTTATGTAATGCGAATGAATATTGATTATTTGGGTAAAGTTGCTCATAAGTCATATTTGAAAGGCTTAGAGAAAACGGGTATTTCTTTAGAGACTATTCCTGAAATGGAAGGCATGAACCGTATTCTAAAAGAAATAGGATGGGCCGCAGTTTCGGTGGATGGTTTTATTCCTCCAAATGCATTTATGGAGTTTCAGGCGTACAATGTATTGGTAATTGCTTCAGATATGAGAACGATTAATCACATTCAATACACACCAGCACCAGATATTATTCATGAAGCAGCAGGTCATGCACCCATTATTGCGAATCCTGAATATGCAGAATATTTGAGACGTTTTGGAGAGATTGGAAGCAAGGCAATTTCATCTTCTAAAGATTATGAAATGTATGAAGCAATTCGATTGTTGTCAATCTTAAAAGAAGATCCAGGCTCTACGTCAGAAGAGGTTTTAAAAGCCCAAAAAGCAGTAGAAGAGTTGCAGAATAATATGGGAGAAATGTCTGAAATGGCACAAATTAGGAATTTGCATTGGTGGTCTGTAGAGTATGGTTTGATTGGAGCGTTAAATGATCCAAAAATATATGGAGCTGGGTTGCTTTCTTCAATTGGAGAAAGTGCTTGGTGTTTGACAGATGCCGTTAAGAAATTGCCCTATTCTTTAGAGGCAGCAAATAAAAGTTTTGATATTACAAAACCACAACCACAACTATTTGTAACGCCAGATTTTGCAAAGCTAAGTTTGGTTTTAGAACAGTTTGCAAATACCATGTCGCTAAGAAAAGGTGGTATGAAAGGCGTAAAGAAGTTAATCAGTTCTAAAAACTTAGGAACGATAGAATTGAGTACTGGAATTCAAGTTTCGGGCCATTTTAGTAGGGTGATTGAATTTGAAGGGAAGTCAATTTATGTTCAAACAACTGGGCCTACAGCCTTAGCAAATAGAGATAAAGAGTTGATAGGTCATGGTATAGCATACCATGCAGAAGGGTTTGGAAGCCCAATTGGGAAATTAAAAGGAATTAATATTCCGATTGAAAATATGAGTCCGAGAGATCTAGAAGCCTATGGGATTTATGAAGGAAAAGAAACTACCTTGGAGTTTGTAGGAGGTATAAAAGTTGTTGGAGAGGTGATCACTGGAACAAGAGATTTACAAGGGAAAATTCAGTTAATCTCCTTTAAGAATTGTACAGTAACTTTTGAAGATGAGGTTTTATTTGACCCTTCTTGGGGAATCTATGACATGGCAGTTGGCGTAGAAGTTGTTTCTGCTTACTCAGGTCCGGCATCCGTAAACTCTTTTGAGGACGTGAATAAAGTTTCTGAAACGAAAACACATAAAATACAGTATACAGAAAAACAAATTGCGTTGTATGATTTATATGCTCAACTAAGAACACTAAGAGAGCACGCTACTCTTACAGAGAGTGCAGTTGAGTTGGTGTTTAGTGCATTGGTTGCTAATCATCCATCAGATTGGTTGTTGATGTTAGAGTTGTATGAAGTATCTGTAAAGAATAATTTTTCAAATCAAAAAACACTTCTAAAAGAATTAGAGAAATTGAAACGTAACAAAAGCTACACTACGCTTATAGAAAAAGGCATAGCTTTGTGTTCAGAATAATTTAAAATTAAAAGTTATGGGTTTATTTAACCTGTTTAAAAGAAAAAACATGGAATCAGAGATTAAAAAGTATTTAGAAAATGGCGCTGTTATTTTAGATGTTAGAACGAAAATGGAATGGGATGAAGGCCATAGTGATGGCGCGGAACATATAGTTTTGAATTTAATTCCGTTAAAGTTAGAAGAAATTAAGGCGTTTAATAAGCCTGTAATTGCTGTGTGTAAAAGTGGAGGAAGAAGCGGCCAAGCAACGCAGTTTTTATCAAGTAATGGAATAGATGTAATTAATGGAGGGCCTTGGCAAAATGTAGATCAATATCTTTAATAACCATAATTATTAAAACCAGATTTACGGTGTCTTCTTAAACGCCTCATTATTTTTAATGAGGTGATTATTTTTCTTATTACTGCCATAACGCCACCAAGTAGTGCACCTGTAAAGGCTCCCATGGTTAATGGATCAAAATTATGTCCTGTAATTAAGTATTTTAAAAAAAAGACGAGCATTCCAATTAAGATTGATACTAAGAAAATTTGAAGTTTTGACTTTGATAAATGTGCGTAAAACCCACAAAAAATTCCTGTAACTATTGATGTTGCTGTTATTTTTGTCCAGAAAACATCAATAATAGGCGTGCCTTTAGGTAAGAAAAAGGAGGTTGTGAACAGTCCAATCAGGGTTCCTACTATTATTCCAATGCAAATTTTTTGAATCATTTTTTTAAATCGGGGAAATTAAACAGGTTAAATTTAGTAAAAATATTTTAATCGATGCGATAGATTCATTTTAAACTAAGAAAAAGTATCAAATTTAATAAAAGGAAATTGTTGTTTGACATAGGTTATTCTTTTTTGAATACCTTGTAAGAACTGTTGATGTTGTATGGATTCAGGATTAAAAGGCTTATGATGTATGCCTTTTTGTATGGTTGCTATTTCATTCATGTTTTTTATAGCATCCTCAGTAATCCATGTATTTGAAAACTTTTCCCAAATATAATCGATAGCAGTTTTGTTTGGATGGATCATATCTTCTTTGTAAAAACGATAATCACGTAACTCATCCATTACAATTTCATATGAAGGAAAATAATGTATGTTGTTTCTTGCTTCTATAACATGGTGGATAGCAGCTAATAAATGCGATTTGCTTTGTTGATTCTCAATGAATCCGTCTTTAAGATGGCGCACAGGAGATACCGTAAACAACACAGTTGCTTTTGCGTTAATTGATTTTATCAATACAATTATTGCTGCTAAGCTTTCCGTGACTGCATCAACAGGTAAAATTTCCTTTAAAAATTTCTTTTGAGGAACTTTATGGCAATTGGCAACAATAGTATCAGATTCAATAAAACGATAGGTCCAAGCGGTTCCTAAAGTAATAATAACATGTGTTGATTGGTGAAGTAGTTTGTTTACTGCGTTAATTTGTTGATTTAATAGATGTAGTAACTCATCTTTACTTGATGAACTTAAACTTGAATGTGCTTCAAAACAATGCCAACGTTCATTTAAAAAGAATATGTCCTTTTCTGTATACTGCTTTTCGTTAATTGCATTGGTAATTAATGTTTCAATTGCTTTGGGGTGAAATAAAATTCCAAACGGATTTAGACTCGATTGAAATTTAAAATAGCCCAATTTTTCACCAATATTTTCAGAAAAACACGAGCCTAAAAGAAAGATTTTAGAGCTGTAACTTATGGGGTTATATGCTTCTTTTTTTAAAGGTATTTGTGTTTGTAAGTTCATGAAATTTAATTGATTTGAGTGTTGATTTCTAGATGAGAAACGAAAAATGTTTTAGTTTCTCTAATTTCATTTTCTCCTAAATTTAAAAAAGGTATACGATGAACAATATCTTTTTTGACAGATAAAGTAATTTCATTACCTAAAATAAATACTTTTTCTATGTCTCTAATCGGGTATTTTTTTTTGATTTTTCCAACCTTATATTCAAAAGTGCTTTTTGAAATACGAATACACAAACTTTTGTCTTTGTAACGACTATTAATAATTGAAATAACACCCAATATCATACCTAAAATAGAGTTTGTAATTTCAAAGTCAGAAAAAAATAAAAAACCTAATGCGGCCAAAAATATAACTGATCCAAATATAAATTTACCAGTTTTGTTTTCAGAATCATTATTTGTAGATAATAAAAGGATTGATTTTTTATGTGTTTTATGTTTTGTATTAACATAAAGATTATAACTAATTATTGCTATCCAAATATATAAAGAAACTTTTAATGTGAAATATTGCGATAAATCAAAATAAAAATAGAGAATGGCGAATGGAATGAGAATAATTTGTTCCTTGTAATGCAATAATATTTTAAGCATAGCCCTGTTTTTTGCAGATTAACAGAGTAAATATAAAAAAAGAAAGGTTCAAAGTAAAATAATACTTTGAACCTTTGCTGTTTAATTCCTTTGTGCTTTTCTAAACGATATAATCTTTCGCTTTTGCTAGCGCTTCTTTGATTCCGCCAGGGTTTTTACCACCTGCAGTTGCGAAGAATTTTTGTCCACCGCCACCTCCATTGATAAATTTTCCTAATTCTCGAACTACTTTACCAGCATCCAATCCTTTTTCATCTACTAATTCTTTAGAAATAGAGCAGGTTAATAAGGCTTTGTCTTTAATCGCAGAACCAAATACTAAGAATAAGTTTTTGTGCTCCTTCCCTAAGTCAAATGCAAGATTTTTAATGCCATTGGCGTCTAAATCTACTGTGGTAGCTAAGAATTGTATGCCATTTATCTCTTGTAGCTGATTTCTTAAATCTCCAATTAAATTTTTAGCTTTGTCTTTTAATAATTGCTCAATTTCTTTCTTTAAAGTTGCGTTTTCATCCTGTAAATTGGCAATTGATTTTACGGTGTCTTTTGGATTTTTCAGTAATTGTTTAATGGATCCAAACTCTTTGTCTAAGGCTTCAAAATATGAGCCTACAGCTTGATTTGTAATCCCTTCAATTCTTCTGATTCCTGCTGCGACTGCTCCTTCAGATTTTATTTTAAAATGCCAAATATCACTGGTGTTTTGTACGTGAATTCCACCACACAATTCCATGGACTTCCCAAAACGGATGGCTCTCACGGTATCGCCATATTTTTCTCCAAATAAGGCTACGGCACCTTCATCAATTGCTTGCTGCATTGGGATACTTCTTTGCTCTTGTAAAGGCAAACTTTCTCGAATACGAGCATTTACAAAATCCTCTATTTCCTGTAGTTGATCAGCATCAACTTTAGAAAAATGAGAAAAATCGAAACGTAAATGTTTAGGGCTAACCAACGATCCTTTTTGCTCAACATGTGTACCTAATATAGTACGCAATGCTTGATGCAATAAATGTGTAGCGGAGTGATTGCTTGCAGACAATTGTCTTGCTTCTTCGCCAACTACTGCTTTAAAAGTTTCATTGATGTGTTTGGGCAAGGTTTTGGTAAAGTGAATAAGTACGTTGTTCTCTTTTTTAGTATCGATGATATAAATAACATCACCATGAATATCTTCTAAAAAACCTTTATCACCTACTTGACCACCACCTTCGGGATAAAAAGGTGTTTGATTAAACGCTAATTGATATAAATCGCCATCTTTCTTTGTTGTTACTTTTCTATAACGTGTAATAATTACATCAGCAGCTAAAGTGTCAAAGCCAATAAAGCCTTTCGTTTCATCAGTAGATAAAACTGTCCAATCGCCAGTTTCTGATGCCGAAGCAGAGCGAGAACGTTCTTTTTGCTTTGTCATTTCTGATGAAAACTCATTTTCATCAATAGTAAACCCTTTTTCTCTCGCAATTAATTGCGTTAAATCTAACGGGAACCCAAACGTATCATACAGCTCGAAAGCTTTAATTCCAGAAATTATTGTTCCGGTTGTATTTGCAATTACCTTGTCTAACAAAAGCAATCCTTGGTCTAATGTTCTTAAAAAAGAAGCTTCTTCTTCTTTAATTACATTGTGAACTAAATTTGATTGACTTTTAATTTCAGGAAAAGCAGTTCCCATCTGTTGGCTTAAGGCGTCTGCTAGTTTGTAAATAAAAGGTTCTTTTTTGTTTAAGAAGGTAAATCCGTATCGAATAGCTCTTCTTAAAATTCTACGAATTACATAGCCTGCTCCAGTATTACTTGGCAGTTGGCCGTCTGCTATAGAAAATGCAACAGCTCTTACGTGATCTACAATTACACGAATGGCGATGTCTGTTTTTTCATTGACACCATAAGTTGCATTTGTTATAGTTTCTATTTCTCTAATTAATGGCGTAAAAACATCTGTATCATAGTTAGATTTTACATCTTGTAAAACCATACACAAACGCTCAAAACCCATACCTGTATCAATATGTTTCGATGGCAAATCTTCTAAAATTCCGTTTGCTTTACGATTGTACTGCATAAATACTAAGTTCCAAATCTCTACAACCTGTGGGTGATCTTCATTTACCAAGGTTTTTCCATCAACAGCTGCTTTTTCTTCTAGAGTTCTTATGTCAACATGGATTTCTGAACAGGGGCCACAAGGTCCTTGCGCTCCCATTTCCCAGAAATTATCTTTTTTATTTCCCATTAGAATCCGATCTTCTGGGATAATTTGTTTCCAATAATCGTATGCATCTTGATCTAAAGACAAGTTATCTTTGTCATTGCTCCCTTCAAAAACGGTAACATATAATATGTCTTTATCAATCTTGTACACTTCTGTTAGTAACTCCCATGCCCAAGCAATTGCTTCTTTTTTAAAGTAATCGCCAAAACTCCAGTTCCCTAGCATTTCAAACATGGTATGATGATAAGTGTCATAGCCAACTTCTTCTAAATCGTTGTGTTTTCCTGAAACACGCAAACATTTTTGAGAGTCAGAAATACGATTGTTTTTTGGAAGACTATTTCCTAAGAAAAATTCTTTAAAAGGAACCATGCCGGCATTGGTAAACATCAATGTTGGATCGTTCTTTAAAACCATTGGTGCTGAAGGCACAATGTCATGTTGTTTTTCTTTAAAGAAATTTAAAAAAGTAGCTCTTACGTCTTGTGATTTCATAGATGTTAATTTCTATACTTTAATTATTTTGTAACATTTCTTAAACTAACCTACTTATAAAATAGCGTTTATAGAACGCATCTTTTGTCTAACAATACTGTTTAAAATATCCTGCAAATAAATGCAGTTGTAAAACATTTTGTAAATTTGTTTGTTCTTATATAAAGAACACAAAAATAGTACATTTAAGATTATGGCAAAGGTAAAATATTATTACGACGCAGATACACTATCTTATAGAAAGATTGAACGTAAAAAGAAGGATGTTTTTAGGAAGTCCACTTTTGCAATTTTAGCAGTAGTTTTAGTCGCTTTTTTTGGCTTTATAGGCTTTAGTCAATTTTTAATGTCGCCCAACGAGAGAGCACAAAAAAGGGAGTTTGAGAACTTGAAATTACATTACGAATTATTAAACAAACGTATTGATGAAAGTGCTAAGGTTTTAAACGAGTTACAGGAAAGAGATAATACAATTTATCGGGTTTATTTTGAGGCAAATCCGATTCCAGAAGAACAACGGAAAGCTGGATTTGGAGGAGTGAATAGGTATAAATATTTAGAAGGGTTTGATAATTCTGCAATGATAAAAAAGGCAACCAAAGAGTTGGATATTTTATCCAAACAACTGGTAGTGCAATCAAAGTCATTGGATGAAATAGTAAGGTTGGCAAAAGATAAAGAAGAAATGTTGGCTTCAATTCCAGCAATTCAACCCGTTGCAAATAAAAATTTAAAGCGAATGGCTTCTGGTTATGGATATCGAGTGCATCCAATTTATAAAACTAGAAAATACCACTGGGGAATGGATTTTTCTGCTCCAAAAGGAACTCCCGTCTATGCCACTGGAAATGGTATAATCATAAAAGCAGTTCGAACAAGAAAAGGATTGGGAAATTATGTAAAAATTAAGCATGGTTATGGATATGTTACTGTGTATGGGCACATGGATAGATATGTCGTTCGTAAAAATCAAAAGATAAAAAGAGGAGATTTAATTGGGTATGTAGGGACTTCAGGAACTTCTACTGCACCACATTTACACTACGAGGTACATAAGAATAATAGAAAAGTGAACCCTGTGTATTATTACTTTAATGATTTAACTCCAGAAGAATACGACAGAATGTTAGAATTGGCGTCTGTTGAAAATCAATCACTAGATTAATGCATATAGATTTACCAGAAAAGAGATATTACAAAATTGGAGAAGTAGCAAAAGCGTTTAATGTAAATACATCATTGGTTCGTTTTTGGGAAAAAGAGTTTGACGTTATTAAGCCTAAAAAAAACGCCAAAGGAAATCGACTTTTTACCGCCGATGATATTACCAACTTTAAATTGATTTACAATCTTGTAAAAGAACGAGGATTTACCTTAGAAGGCGCAAAACAGAAATTAAAGAAAAACCCTGATAGTACGATTCATCATCATGAATTAATAACAAGGTTAGAATCGGTTAAAGCGGAGTTAATAAAAATAAAAAATCAATTATAAATTAACGCTAAATAGTCTTATGGACTAAGTGTTTAAGAATAGTTGTGTAGCAGGATGCTGAGATGAAGATATTTTTTACATTTTTTTCTTTTTTAATATTCATGAGTTGCCAAAACTTTGGGCAATTAACCTTAGTTGCTGATCTGTCAAAATCTTTAAAAGAAGTTTCTGGTAATGAGATTATAGTCAATTCAGACTTAATTTGGATGGTAAATGACTCTGGAAATAAACCAGAAGTATTTGGCGTCAATAAACGTGGAGAAATAAAAAAGGTTGTTAAGGTAATTGCGAAAAATCACGATTGGGAAGATTTGACTTCTGATGAAAAAGGCAACTTGTATATTGGTGATTTCGGAAACAATAGCCGCAAAAGAAAAAAATTAAACATTCTTAAAATTGAAAACCAAGAACTGTTAAATCAAGAGGAGGTGGCAGTTTCCAAAATTAGCTTCGAATATCCGAAGCTGGATGGACGAAAAAAAGCCTCTTATGATGCAGAAGCCTTTTTTTACTATCAAAACTTTTTTTATGTTTTTACAAAGAGCAGACAAAAGAATAAATTGGGGCGGACTTTGTTGTTTAAAGTGCCAAATAGAAAAGGGAAACATGTGGCAGCCTTCATCTCTGAATATTCTTTTTGTAATCATACAAATTGCCGCATTACAGCCGCAGATATTTCTGAAGACGGTAAAAAAGTGGTGCTATTAAATCATCAAGCCATAGTTGTCTTGACAAATTTTACTGTACCTGATTTTTTCGCCTCTGAACTCACAGAAATTCCATTAGAACACACTTCTCAAAAAGAGGGAATTTGTTTTAGAGATGATGACAGCTTGCTTATTACAGACGAATATTCAATGTCTACAAAAGGAAACTTGTATGCTATATCTATTAAAGAGTAGTGATCACATAATATAAAAACAATCCCCAACCAATGGTAAGAAGTAATCCTCCTAAAGGAGTGATTGGTCCTAGAAACCGAAGTTTTTTATTCTTCGCAGAAGAAATCACCAATCCATAAATAGAAAATGAAAAAAGGATGATTCCGCCAATAAAACTATATGCAATATAGTTTTCTATGGGTTGTGTGAATTCTAATTGAAACCCAAGTATTAGCAGTACAATGGCATGATACATTTGGTATTTTACGCCGGTTTCAAAACTTTTTAATTGATCGTTATTCAATATTTTCTTAAGCGCATGTGCGCCAAAAGCACCTAATATAATTGCTAACATTCCGAAAGCAGCTGCAAAAACTAATGTAAATTGAGTCATCTTTTATATTTAAAATGAGAATCCTAGAGAAAATGCAACTCTTGCATATTCGGCACCTTTAAAAACACCAAGGTTGGCGGTAATCATGTTTGCTCCATTTAAGAAAATTCCGCCACCAAAAGAAGAATTCCAATTGGTTGTGGTGTCATGGTCTAGCCAAACTCTTCCGTAATCATAGCCTCCGTAAAGACCAATGTGTAATGGTAATAGACCCGTCTTGATTTTGCGCAGGTTTAAGCGAATGTCAGTGCTTTGATAAAAAGAGTTCTTACCTGTAAAACGTTGATTCCTATAGCCTCTTAGTCCATCATGTGCTCCGATAGAAGCACCTTGATAAAATTCAAAACCATTTCCGAAATTAAGATGACTTTTTACTTTGGTTGCTAACACCAATTGTCCACTGGTAATTAACTTATAATCGAAACTTAAAGTTGGAATAATATAACCAAAACTTGCATCGCTTACTGTATTTGATTTGTAGCCAATAGTAATGTCAGCTTTCATACCTAATGTAGGAAATGCGCTGTTGTCTTGATTTTCGAAATTGTAATGCGCTTCTGCACCTAAAAAAGTATTTTTATTGGTAAGATTGGTTGTAGCAATATAACGATTACTTGTATTATCGACTTCAATAGATTCGTAACTGACACCAATTCTAAAATTACCACCTAATTTACCTCTCCAAATAAAATAGGGTGCTATTGAGTTTTTACGTAATTTAACCCTGTTGTAATCTTCGTTGTACGTATCTTCATCCATAAAATTTGGGTTGCTCGTTTTATTTCCGAAACCAAAGAAGTTTACACTGTAGTTTGGGCTGGTAAATTCTGCCTCTAATCCAAAATTCCAGTTGCCAATTACATTCGAAAATTCACTTGTAAATTTGATGTCAAATCCTCCCGTTGCGAAATAATACGAAGTTGCTAAGGAATATTGAGATGTAAACGGGTTTCTATCAAAGCCATAATTGGTAAAAACGCCAAGTAAACCTAGTTTTAACCCATCATCTGGATTTACTCCAAATGTAGGGAATACTTCTGTCGAACTGTATTTTAACTTTTTATAATCATATACATTGGTGGTGTATGAATCTGTTAGTTTTTTACGTCCTTTATTTGTTAGAAAAGTATTCTTTTTAGATTTATAATCATATACTTTAACCTTGTAACCGTTTAATATATTGTAAATGTCATTGTTTTGTCCACCTATAATTCGAACAAAACTTCCTGTAGAATATGCTCCAAAAACTTTAAATTCGTCGGTGTCATCTAAGCCATAAATCCAGATTTCTTTGGTAGCATTAGCATCATATTTTTTTTGGTGAAAGATGCCCGCTTTTTTGCCTTTTTTAATTCGGTATCCAGTGACTTCAGTGATTCCATTAGCGAGTCTCTCTATTTCAAAATAATCATCCTTATCCGTTCCTCTAATCACAGCGAAATTATTCATGTGTTTAAAATATTCATTAGATATTTTTTGGAGGTTTCGAACTCTGCCTTTCAGTTTTCGCTTGATTTCAGTAACAGTTTGATCTGTTACTTCTGAAGGGAAATAACTTAGCGCTTCATCAATAATCTGATCGGTTATGTTTTTTTGTATGTGTGATACCTCTGCGTCCCAAGTCGTTTTTATTGCTTCTGTAATGATGGCCATGTCCAAAGGGTATGGTTCTAAGTTAAACCATTTGGTGTTGCCCATTTCTTCTTCATAAGATTGCATTAATCGTAAAGCAGGTACTGATTTTGTAATGTAGTTTAACAAAGCACCATCTGCCATTATAGAAAATACCTGATCTCTATCTCTTGGTAAAGGCCTGTAAACAGTTTTATTATGCTCTTTAAAAGCGGCCCATCTCCATTGGTCTTCGTGCCGGTCCCAGTCCCCTAAAACCATATCAAATAATCGCGCTTTTATATAAGCACTTTCATCTATAATTGAGTTGGCATTTTTTCGAATTTTTTTAAGCACATCGTTGGTGCTTATTACTTTGTTAGAATATCCAAAATTAGCTTTATCTCCGTGTCCAGATGCAGCACGTTCTTCTATCATGTATAACTCATCTCCAAATTCATCATTAAACCGACCTAATCTTTTTTGTTTAGGAACATAAAATAATTGTGGTTTGGTATGTAGAACACCAATGGCATTTGCCAAAGTGGCTACGGTAAAAGGGGCGTATGGGTGTGATCCTGTAAATACATCTAATAACAATCCTTCTGAATAGGTATCGTCAAATTGACCTTCAATATATTGTGTTTTAAATGCTACGGCTTGTAAGTATTGCAAGGCATTTTTACGCAATGCACGCATTACATATTCGCTACCTTCTTTATCTTCTAAACGTAATGATTTTGATTGATGGCCACCGCCTTTTCGTATTGGTTTTAAACCCCCAAATAGTGTGTCTAAACGTACATTTTTTGCTGTTACTTTGGTGCCGTACTGTGTTCGATACCGCTCTCCCCAAATATATTTGTAAAACTTTCCTTTTGTAACCTCTTCTGGAGTATAAATAGATGCGAAGGTGTATTGATTAGCGTTTGTATTATATACTCTGTTTATTTCTACTTTATTCGGTTTTAAGACTTGAGTTTGAAAGAGGGTTTTATTTTCTTCTGAAGCAATAAAAGTAACATCAGAAGAGCCATCTTTGTAAATGTCTAAACGAGCATAACCCGGAACTCCAGCTGAAAACAATCCACCTCCAACATTTCTTGTAGGGTTAACTTTAGACCCAGATCCACTTATAATTTGAGGTAAGTTATCTTGCACTATATATTGCAAACTATGTTCATGTCCAGCAACAAAAATTACCTTGTCGTTTTCTTGGGATAGCGTTATAATTCTATTTTTAAACTCGATGTATCTTTTGTTTTGTAAATCAGTATTGCTTAAGCCACTTGTTTTTCTTAATACATTGATAAACGTTCCTAGAATTGGTAATGGGATGTTTCCACCAGTAGGAAACAATTGTTGCTGTAATGAAAATTGACCTCCGTGAGGTCCATTCGTATACATTGGATGGTGCATTGCTATAATGGTTGTTTTCCCTCTTGCTTTTTTTATCAATCCTTCAAATTCATCAAAAAATCGAGTTCTTGTTTTTATTTCACAGTCATCATTTATCGTTGGATGTTTATCCCAGTTGGTTAAATACCATTCACTGTCTATGGTGATTAGAACGATATCTTCAGAAATATTTACTTTGTCAATTGGGCATCCGTTTTTTGGTGAAAAGGAGTTTTTACCAAGAATTTTTTTTATGTAATTTTCTTGTCGCTCCAAGCCTTTTAGTCCATTTGCATACCAATCATGATTCCCAGGAATAAACAGGGTGCTCCCTTTATAATTTTTAACAATATCTGTCTGAATATTTAATTGGTGTTCAGCAAATTTTCTAAGTATATGTCCTTTTTTAGGCATTCCAGCAGGGTATATATTATCTCCTAAAAATAACAATGTGCTATTTTTAGAAGCTGCTGTTAAAGCGGTTCTTAGCCTTTTTAAGGTAATTGTTTCACTTCCAATTGGAGAGTTTCCTCCATCTCCAAGTAAGTAAAATGAATGTACAACGTCTTTTGTATTAGGCGCGTCGAAAACTTGTTTTTTGTTCTTGTATTGTGCTTTGTATGTTGCGCAATTAGTTAATAGGAGTACAGTAATAATTATGCCTAAATACTTTGGACTGTTCATCTAATTTTTTTTACTTTAGTATAAAAATAATTCTTTTATGGAGACCTTGTTGCTTAAAACCGAAAAATATGTTTTTTCATTATTAACTAAAGAGTTAGATAATGATTATTTATACCATAACTTGAGCCATACACAGCGTGTTGTTAACGCTGTTAAAGAATTAATAATTGGGGAAAATATTTCTGAAGTTGATGCAAATGTTTTATTACTTGCTGCATGGTTTCATGATGTTGGATATATTAAAGGCACAGAAAATCATGAAGAGGCAAGTGTAAGAATTGCCACTAATTTTTTAGAAGAATACAATATTGATGATTCTATTATTAATAGTGTGAGTAGAATAATTAGGGCTACCAAAATGGGAGCAGAGGCTGATGATATTTTAGAAAAAGTAATGAGAGATGCCGATTGCGCTCATTTAGGTAAAAAGGGATTTTTTGATGTTAGTGATTTGCTGAAAGAAGAGGTGAATTTAGTACATGATAAAGATTATTCTGATTCTGAGTGGATTATGGAAAATATTCAGTTTTTAGCAAATAACCATAATTATCATACCAGTTATGCACAAGAAAACTGGCAACAAGGAAAAGATAAAAATTTAGCACAATTATTTAAGCAACAAAAGAAGGTTAAGCAAGAAGAGCGGAAGGAGTCTACTAAAAAAGAAGAGTTAAAACTTAAAAAACAAAAAGCGAAAACTCCTGAGCGTGGTATCGAAACAATGTTTAGGGTTACCTTAAGAAATCACATTACCTTAAGTGATATTGCAGATACAAAGGCCAATATTTTATTGTCTGTAAATGCCATTATTATTTCTTTGGCATTGTCAAGTCTATTACCAAAATTAGACAATCCTTCTAATCAATACTTAATTACACCAACCATTATTTTTATAGCTTTTACAGTGGCGTCAATAGTATTATCTGTAATTGCGACAAGGCCAAATGTTACAGAAGGGAAGTTTACGAGAAAAGATGTTGAAGATAAAAAAGTCAATTTATTATTCTTTGGGAATTTTCATAAAATGAGTTTGCCTGAATTTGAATGGGCAATGGGAGAGCTAATGAAAAACAAGGAATATCTATATAATTCTATGACAAAAGATTTGTATTTTCTGGGGAAAGTATTGAATAGAAAATACAAGATATTAAGAGTAACCTATCTGGTTTTTATGATTGGAATTATCGTTTCTGTTATCGCATTTGCCCTTGCATTTAAAATGCAGGAAACAGGCGTGGTTTAAGCTTTTAACTCTTCAATTAGATCATTAAATGAGATGGCTTTTTCTTCATTAAAGTCTTTGTTGAATAATACTTCTACACGAATTGCTTTTAACCCAGAAACACCTTGTAAATCTTCAATTTCTAGTTTTTCTATGTTGCCTAAGTAGTTTTTTGATTGCAAGAATTTGATGTATTTTAAATATTCAATAGCATCGCTGTCTTGAGAATATACAATAGCAATTTTTCCAGGAACTGTTAATCGTTCATTGGAGTCTTTTATGTGTGCTTTGTCAATACGTTTTTTAATGATTTCATACCTGATATTGTAGGCGCCATCAACATCAAATTGTTTTTCATCCATTCTAAATTTAATGGCTAAGGGATTGCTGTGCACTAAAATTAATGAAGCAACTCTTAAGTCATGATTCATTTCTGATCTTGCTTTATATGCAACATTTTCCATGTCATACATCATTTGCAATTGCCACAATCTTAGGTTGTATAAGAATAATTTATCAAATGAATCATTTTTAACCAAAGAGCTTCCAATGTACATGTTGTACTCAACGCCATCTGTTTTATAACGTTCAAAATAGTGCGGAAACATCTCTTGCGCTTCTTCTTGTTTTTGATCTAAAAATTTCGCTAGTTTATCATTTAATAAGGTAACACTATCTTCATAATCTTTACGTTTTTCGTAAACGACATGCAATTTTGAATCTATTCGATTCATGTATACCGCTACATGCTCGGATAAGCTTTTATTTACCTTTTTGATATGATTAAAAACAGGATAAATATCTCGTTTTAAAAAATCGATAATTGCAATTTCATCTCCAGCTTTTAATCCGTCAGAAACATTTGTAGAGTATTGTTTTATTCTAAAAATTAATTCATCATAAATTGGAAGTTTTTCAATCAAACACGCTTCGTTTAGGACTTTAATAGCCAATTTTAATTGCGTAGTTAAATCTTCCTTAATAGCAGTGTTTCTGGCAATAGAAGACCCTTTAATGTCGCTCTGTCCAAATAATGGATATACATCGTTAAAAACAATTTGTTTTAACTTAGGTTTTTCTATTTTTTCGGCTAATTGTTGTTGGTAGTTTTCTGCAGCTTCAATAAAGCGCCATTTTACAGCTGGATGAATGGTAGTGTAGTGTTCTTGAATAGTGGCTTCAATTACATTTAAATGTTCTTCAGAAAATCGGTCAATTGCAGCTTTAAAAACAGGAATAATGTCTTTTAATTTATTCTGATTGATAGAGTTTAATTCGAAAGGTCTTGGTGAAGCAATTTCCAAAATGGATAAATCTTTCCCAGATGTAGCTTTAATTGGCATTAAAATGATACTACCAATTCCTTGAGTAACTAATTTTGTGTATAGTTGATTCTTATTTGTTTGTTTGCCGTATTTTTCAATATCTGAAATGGCAAAAGGCTCTTGTTTGCTAAAAATAGTTTGCAATGTGTGATCACAAAAAATTGATTCTGAACATACATGCATTTCATTTGAAATAATCAGACTTTCTGATTTTTTACTTTTTATGTTGTTGCTGCCTGATGAAATATCGTAAACTGAATACCCTAATTTAAGATCACTAATATTATAGAATTCTCTAATGTTACTTTGTAAGTCAGACAATAAATTGTCATCACTACGTAATAAATTTGTTCGAATATTTGTGATCGTTTCGTCTGTGGTTACATCAAATAAATTCATGATTCCAAACCCTCTATAGATGTAGCTATTAGGAGGGAATTTTTCTTTCCAGACATCAATGTTGTCAAAGTTGTCAAGTAAAATCTTAATGTCTTCTTCGGTGATTTTTGGTGCATTTTTAGTTGCAATAATTTCGCCAAAATCTCCGTTGTAGGCAGCTCTGTAATGTCTAGTAATACCTGTATTTATATCTGGAATATCAAAAAAGAAGGGTCTTTTTAAATCGATGTTGTAATTATATACAGATGCTAAAATCATCGTGCATCCGTAAATAAATAAAAGATCATCTTCAAAATTACGTGGTTTTGCAACGTAATCTTCACCAGCATTATTTAAGATGTTTTCAAAACGAGTGGTGAATTTAAACGATGTAAACGTAAAAGGAATTGTCGCCGACTTTATTTCATTTAATAATAAAGGCTCTGGAAACAAAGGCTCTAATAGTAAGCTTATGGTATCTTGTAATTTTTCTAATAAACTAAAATCTGAAAACCCATCAATTAATTCAGGATGCTTTTCTATTTCTGCAACCATTAATTTTGCAGATTTATGAAAAGGGTGCTCTTTAAAGTCTTCTCCTGTGTACTTTTGATACATTAAAAACACCTTCTCAAAACTTATTTTAAGTTGTAAGGGTAATTCAATTGGTTGCTGATTTTCAGATTTTAATATTTTCATAAGATTTTCTTCTTAGTCCTGCAAAGGTACGAATTGTATACTTATAGACGTTTTTTTAAAGAAATCTTGCAATAATTTTTTCCGAATTTTAAAAATTAAAATTATAATCTCTTACCTTCCCTTTTTTACCAAGACTGTTAAACTTCCAGCTAAAGCTTAGCATAAAGTATTGTTGCAATACAGTACTCTGATTATCCTCAATATAGTTGTTGTTTGAGACTCTCCTTACATTGGTGTTTTGATTTAATAGATCATAGGCTTTTAAACTTAAAGTTCCTTGGTCTTTTAAAACAGAATAAGCGAGGGTAGAATTCCAGAACCATGCACTTTTCTGAAATCCACTAATTACATCTGGATTGTAATTAAATCTAAGATTGTTTCTCCACTCTAATTTTTTTGAAGCCAAAGTTTTTGTGTTTAACCCAAAACTATGTCTTAAAAAATTTTGTTTCTCAAAAGAGTTGATATCAAAAGTTGTTTGAGATAAAGAGATGGAGTAAAATGGGGTGAATTGAATTACTTTTTTCCAGTCTAATGTTAGTCTAATGCTTGGCGTAATGGCATTCGTTTTTGAGCTGTATTTTACACCGTTAAAATAGTTGATGTTTTTTCTAATAGATGCGTATCCTCCAAATCTTAAGTTTAACGATTTGATAGAATCTAATTTCATCTTTTTACTATAGCTACCACTTAAAGTGATGTTGTAATTACCATTTACATTGTCATAAGTTGTGTTTCTAACAAAAGTAGTAGGATCAATTACACTTTTACTGATAATTTGGTTGTTTACCTTCTCAAATCTAGCATACATATAGAGTCCAGTTCCTTTTTGGAAATTGTATTTATTGTAGTTAATAGAGAATCGATGGTTTTTAGTAGGCTTTAAATTTGGATTACCAGTGATAATATTCAACGGGTTGGTTTCATTTGTAAATGGCTGAATTTGGTCAATTGATGGCGTGTTGTTTGATAAGTTGTAACTCGTGTAAATAGAGGCTTTAGAATCAAATCTTTGGTAATAACTTGCATTTGCTTCAAACGCATTAAAATCTCTACTCAGATTTAAAGTTGGCCTTAATTTATCTTCACTTCCTATAGTTCTAAAAGCATAGCCGGCTTTAATTTTGAAATTCCCTTTCTTCGTGTTGTAAGAGATTTGAACAGAGGGTGCTTTTTTTGTGTTTCTATAAGTGAAATCTGTACTTAATAACGTGTTAAAGTTTGTGTAGTCTTGATTGGTGTTGTCAAAGTCATAGGTGCTTCTTACGCTTTCTCTTTTGTCTTTAGAATATTGATATTCGAAATTTAAAAATAATTTTTTAGTTACTAATGATTGTCTATAGGTCAGCTTAGTTTCAAGATTGTTATATTCAGAATTAATAGCACTGTATTGATTTCTTTTTTCGATAGAAGAATTTACGACTTCAATTTCTGAATTGTTATAATTATCCGCTTCATTTTTGTCAAGTTGATTTGTAATAACGGCTGCTAAATAGCTGCCTTTTTTGCCGAATTTTTTAGAGACTGAAATCGTGTTTTTAAAATTGTTATTCTTAGAGTCAATAATACTTCTACTTTGAGACTTGTTTTTAAGAACCTTGTTTTCATCTAAGGTTTCTTCGGTATTTGTGTTTACGCCATTTCTATCATTGAAAACAAAAGAAGGTTTGATATTTATTAATAATGTTGAATCTACTTTGATGTCAATCGCTGTATTAAAGTTGTGGTTGTTGTATTGATTATCTTGTTGACTCTCTGAGTTTGAAAAGTAACTTCCGGTAGGTAAAAAGGATTCTCTTTTTTTAGAAGATGTGTTTTCAGAATTGCTTCCAGCATAAAAATAATCGGCATTTGCATCTATTTTTTTTCCAAATTTATCTGCATAGGTAAATCCACCATTTTTAGATTTCACAATTCCTTGACCATTTCCAAACGATCTGTTTCCAATACTAAACCCGCCGCTATTAAAAGAAATATTTCCAGAACTTCCAAACATTTTTTGTATTTCACCAAAGCTGAAACCTGGCGAATTAATATCATTTCCGCCAAATAAAACACTGATTCTGGTGTCATTGTCAAATCTGTTTACCAATGCTGCATATTCATAATGCTTGTCGGTTCCTTTTCCTCCAGCTAGTCTTCCAAACCAGCCTTTATTATTTTCTTTCTTTATGGTAAGATTTATTGTTTTGTTGGTTTTATCTCCTTTTTGACCAGTAAAAGCTTCAGATTTTGTTTTGGAGTCAGAAATTTGAACTTTTTCAATAATGTCTTTAGTTAAGTTCTTAGTAACAATTGTTGGGTCGTTTCCAAAAAAGGGCTTCCCATTTACAAGTATTTTGTTAACCGGTTTTCCGTTGACGGTTATTTTTCCGTTTTCATCAACTTCAACCCCTGGTAGTTTCTTTAATAGGTCTTCAACTGAAGCATCTTTTTTTGTTTTAAAAGATTTTACATTAAATTCTAAGGTGTCTTTTTTGATGGTAATTGGCGCCCGAGACTTAATAACAACCTCGTCGAGCATATTCTCTTCAGGTTTCATTAAAATGGTGCCTAAATCCAACGATTTGCTATGGAGTGTTATCTTTTTAGAAAATGTTTTTAATCCAATATAGGATACAAATAATCGCAATTCCTTTTGGTATGATTTTCCTTCTAAAGAAAAATGCCCCTTGTCATTAGATATGGTATAGGAGACTACAGAGCTGTCCTTAATTTTTTCTAAATGAATGGTCGCTGATTCTAATAGAGATTGGTCCTTTTCTGTCTGAATTGTTCCAGTAATTTTGTAGGAAGTGGATTGAGAGTGCATGCTTATACAGCATAGCAATGCCATAAGGCATGTAATCTTTTTCATAGTAATTAGTTAATTTAGCAATTATTTTTTCACATATATTTCATCAAATATAATAGCAATGTAAACCATTGTACAAGGTACTCTAGTCTAAACGGATGAAATTAAACTCTTTTTAACTTTAATTTAGCATGAATTGTTAAATTCATGTTATCAGAAAGACGAAAGACTGTGATTTTTGTCTCAAATAGTATGCCTTTTTTTTTAAATACACACAAGGGCATTATGGTCACGCACTTAAATATGAAAAATGGGCAGTTCTATCCAGTTGTGTGACCTACACATAGTAGGTGTTTTCAACATGATATTTATGAATTCTGTACCTGAAAAAAACAACCAAGCGTCCAATAAATAATGGATGAAGAGCGTCTTATTTCTGTCTAAAGTATATAATTACCGGAACCCCGTTAAAATCATACACTTCACGCATTTTGTTTTCTAAAAAACGCCTGTATGGATCTTTAACGTACTGAGGTAAATTCGAGAAAAAGGCAAATTGTGGCGTTGGTGTAGGCAACTGCATACAGTATTTTATTTTTACAAATTTTCCTTTAATTGCTGGTGGTGGGTAGCTCTTTATAATTTCCAACATCGTTTCGTTCAGCTTGCTTGTAGGAATTCTGTTTTTTCTACTTTGAAAAACAGTTACAGCGGTTTCTATCGCTTTAAAAATACGTTGTTTTGTCAATACAGAAACAAAGATAATTGGAACGTCTGTAAAAGGAGCAATCTGTTTTCTAACTGCCGCTTCATAATCACGCATGGTATTGGTTTCTTTTTCTACCAAATCCCATTTGTTGATTAAAATCACAACCCCTTTTTTGTTTTTTTCTGCCAACCAAAAGATATTCTGATCTTGACTTTCAAATCCTCTGGTAGCGTCAATCATTAAGACAACTACATCAGAATATTCAATCGTTCTAACCGCACGCATTACAGAATAGAATTCTAAATCTTCTTTAACTTTCGATTTTTTTCTAATTCCGGCTGTATCTACTAAATTAAAGTCAAATCCAAAACGGTTGTATTTGGTGTCAATAGAATCTCTTGTTGTACCAGCAATATCAGTTACAATATTTCTATCTTCACCAATTAAGGCATTTATAAATGATGATTTTCCTGCATTTGGCCTACCAACTACGGCAAATCTTGGTAAGTCTTCTTTTTCTAAATCAACTTCTTCTGGTGCAGGCATTACTGCTGCGAGTGCATCTAGTAATTCTCCAGTTCCACTTCCGTTAATAGATGAAATGGTGTGGTATTCACCCAGGCCTAAATTGTAAAATTCAACCGCATCAGCGTCACGCATCGCATTGTCAACTTTATTTACGGCGGTAAATAAAGGTTTTTTAACTTTTCTAAGCAATTTAGCGACTTCAGTATCCATTGGAGTTATTCCTTGCTCAACATCCACAACAAAAACAATAATATCTGCTTCTTCTAAGGCTAATTGTACCTGTTTACGGATTTCTTCTTCAAAAATATCGTCAGATCCAACGACATAACCTCCTGTATCAATTACAGAAAATTCTTTACCATTCCAATCTGACTTTCCATAGTGTCTATCACGGGTTACACCGCTAACAGAATCTACAATAGCTTCTCTACGTTGGACTAATCGATTAAATAACGTCGATTTTCCTACATTTGGTCTTCCTACAATCG